>Ga0209935_1000198_pt1 | contig 205989 bp, 182 predicted proteins | sample ThiBio_1000_plan_2_FD_183958 | JGI IMG/M metagenome (GOLD analysis project Ga0209935, IMG submission 183958) | Wastewater bioreactor microbial communities from Cape Town, South Africa - Thiocy_cont_1000_plan (SPAdes) | ecosystem: Engineered > Bioreactor > Thiocyanate-remediating >...
AACGAGACACTATCCGACAGCGCCGCTTGAACCACCAGGCCAAAGCGGCTTAAATCAACCCGCAAACTGAGCCGGAAACTCCATTCTTCCAGAGCCCAAAAAGTCTCAAATCATTCGACGACGGACAGACCAGTTCAGGGCCTCTTGGACAGACTGACTTCTGTCAGTGAAATGGCCCGTAGCAGAAACCGCTGTTGGGACGAAAGGGCGTCAATCTCTTCACTGCAGTCGATGATTTCGCACTGCTTTGCGCTGGTTGTCATTGAACGATCGATGTGCACCTGGGCCTTCGCGTCCGGTCGATGATCTCAACTCGGCGCTGGTGAATGGCTGGGAGGGTGCTATCACCGTATGTAGGGCTATAAGAGTGTGAGCCTGAACTGAACACCGTCGCCGGACCGTACTTGATCTCGCTCAACGCGTCGGGTTGTCGCCGACGGGCGCATCACAGCGCATCAAGCGTCTTTTCAGTGAAGGCTTTATTCGGGCCGTCCGCGCTGTACTCGAACCGTCGAAGATCGGGCGTGGAACCGTCGTGTTTATCGAGGTAAGGCTCGATCACACTGCGCCTCATGTGTTTGACCGCTTTGCGGAGGCTGTTGCGAAGGCGCCCGAAATTATCGAATGCCATATGGTGATCGGTGGCTTCGACTACTTGGTCAAAGCACGAATAGCTGACATGGCGACGTTTCAGGAGTTCCTGCAGCGGGTGATTCTGCCGCTTCCTGGAGTGAGGGAAACGCATAGTTTCGCGTCGATCGGCGATGTGAAGCCGGATGCGTTGCTGCCGCTTTGACACCTAGTGATCGTTCTTTCGATCATACAAGTGTCCACACGACCCATAACGGTTCAATTTTCACGGAATCTCCGAGCCGTTCTATCTCTTTGCTTTTGCGCAACTTTGGGCGGGAAACCGCTGCATTCTTCCTGAAATTGCTACAGACCTTTTGACGAAGTTCGGCGTGAGCAGGACGATTGAAAGGGTTGCGTGTCCGCAACTTCACCGCTCGAGGTTTGATTTGCCAGCCGGTTTGGGAGGGGCAGTTCTTCCAGCTATCGATCTGATTTCACTACCTGGAGCCAACGAGGGACTGAGAAGTTCATCCGTCGGGCAAAACCGTCTCGTCCTCAAATCTCTTGATGACCGAGGCGACGAAGGCTTTCACGGCAGGCGATACCTGACGATGGCTGGGGTAGACGACGCACATGCTCTGACCGCCGCGTTCGTATTGCGGCAAAACCGGCGCTAGTCGACCGGCCGCGACGTCGGCAGCCGCGATTGCCCCCGGGAGCAATCCAATGCCGAGGCCCGCAAGGGCTGCCGCATGGATGGCACCCATGGTGCTGGCTGCGAAGCTTCCGGTAACCTCGACATGTTCCTCGGAGCGATCTGCGCCTTGCAGCCGCCAGACGGTATGGCCGGATTGGCGCGGTGCGGTCAGGCATTGATGGCTGGCGAGTTCGGAGAGCCTTCGTGGGGACCCACGCTGCTCTAAGTAACGAGGGCTGGCGTAGAGCCCTATGGGAGCGACTGTGATGCGATGAGCGACGTAGCCGGGACCGTCGCCGCTGCCACCGCGGAATGCGACGTCGATCCTGTCCGTAATCAGATCAACAACTGCATCGTCGAGCAGGAATTCCAGGCGAACCTGCGGGTATCGCTCCAGGAAGGAAGCGACCAGCCGTGGTGAATAGAAATCCAGAAAGTTTACGGTTGCCGCCACCCGCACGACGCCACTCGGGATTTTGCTGTCAGCCGTGAGATCCTGGCTTGCTTGTTGCAGATCGTCGATCGCAGCGACGCACCGCCGATAGAATTCCTGGCCCGCATCCGTGAGCGTCAGCTTGCGGGTGGAGCGCTGCATCAGGCGCGCGCCAAGCTGATCCTCAAGTCCCTGGACCCGTCTGCTTACCGTGTTGGGCGGCATGACGAGCCTTCGGCCTGCCTCCGAGAAGCTGCCGGAGCGAACGACCTGGACGAAAAGGGCAATGTCGTTGAAATCGATCATCTTGGGCTAATTACTTTAAATTTTGGACAAGTACAATCCAATCTTTCCGTCTAATCAACTAATTGTCACGCGCTATGTTTGGCGGGTAAACAAGCAATGGAGCTGTGCCATGAACAACAATTTTCTCCTTCTTAGCGGGCGTGTCCTGCTCTCGATCCTGTTTCTTGCCTCGGGCGCCTTGAAGTTCGGCGCGATGGGGCCGGTCCTTGCCGGAATGCTTGGGCAGATGGGCCTGCCGGCCCCCCTTGTGTTGACTTATCTGATGGGTCTTTCCGAAATCATCGGCGGCATTGCCCTCGTCCTCGGTATCCAGACCCGTCTCGTCGGCATTCTTCTTGCGGCTTGGTGCGTGCTCACCGGTCTCGTCGTTCATCTCGGTGCGCCGATCGACTTCATGAAAAATCTTGCTCTGGCGGGCGGTCTCATTGTCCTAGCAGCCGCGTCCCCCGGATCATTGGCTCTGCGCACGACCTGGCGGAAGCGCGGTCATTCGGTGGTGATGGCGCCTTCGAGCGCGTCGCCCAACGGCTAATCCACGGTCCCGAATGACGGCCTGACACGCCGCCTGTCTTTCTCACCTCTCTTTCTAGGATTGAAAACCCATGATTACGCAATCCACGCCCCGCATCGGCATCATCCTCGGCTCCACCCGCGAAGGACGCTTTGGCGAGACGCCCGCAAAATGGATCAGAGATCTGGCCAGCAAGCGCACGGATCTGAATTTCGAAGCGATTGATCTTCGGGATTATCCGCTGCCGTTCTTCGAAGAACAGATGTCGCCGCTCTTTGCGCCTCCACAAAACGCGGTTGCGCAACGGTGGGCGGCCAAGCTTGCCACTCTCGACGGATTCATCGTGGTGACGCCGGAATACAATCATAGCATGAGTGCTGTACTCAAGAACGCGCTTGATTACGCTTACGCGCAGTTCAATCGCAAGCCGATCGGCTTCGTCGGCTATGGCGGCGTCGGCGCTGCTCGCTCAATAGAACATCTGCGCATGGTCGCGGTTGAATTGCAGATGGCGCCGGTGCGCTTCGCTGTTCACGTCGGTATGGTCGAGTTTCTTGGGATCTGGCAGCAGGGAAAGAGTTTCGACGATTTTCCGCATCTCGAACAATCTGCCACGGCCATGCTCGACGACATTTCATGGTGGGCTCGAGCGCTGAAGTCGGCACGCGGCGCGCAGAGCTGATTTACGACCGCACGCCAGACGCCGCCATTCATCTTCCTGAGGAAACCAAACGATGTCACGCAATCTTTCGATAAGCAGTGTAGTGCCCAAGCTCGCCGAGCGGAAAGTCTTCAGTCAAACCCGCGGCTCCGGGCAGGGGGGCATCACCAGGCTGATGAGCCCCTCGGACCTCGGTCGATATCTCAAACCCTTCGTCTTCCTCGATATGGTGGATGCGCCATCGTCCATCACGAGCCGCGACAATCTCCATCCTCATTCGGGTATCGCCACGGTGACCGTGCTGACAGAGGGCAATCTTCGCTTCGACATGGGTAAATGGGGTACCGGGTTGCTCGACTATGGCGGCGTCGAATGGATGCGTGCCGGCAGTGGAATCTGGCATGGTGGCGAGTATCGGCCGGACAGCGCCGCGCGCTTCAAGAGCTTTCAGCTTTGGGTGGCTCTGCCTGCCACGCTGGAAGCCGCTGAGCCCGAGTGGCAATTCATCGAAGCATCGGGCATCCCAATTGTTGGCCCGGCGCGCGTTGTCGTCGGAACCTATCAGGGCATAAGGAGCCCGGTGCGAGCTTTCGATGGCCTCAACTATCTGCTCGTCACGCTTACGCCAGGTGAGACCTGGATCTACGATACGCCGGTCGGCCATAACGTCGGCTGGCTGAGCCTGTCTCACGGCAGTCTTTTGGGCGACAGGCGCTACAAGGCCGGCGATCTGGTTGCATTCGACCGAAGTGATGCTGCTATCCCTCTGCAGGCCGGTCCGGAAGGCGCGACCTTCATCCTCGGTTCGGCGGTGCCTCACCCTCACGAACTCGTACGTGGGCACTATTCGGTTCACACCTCGAAGGACGCGTTGGAGGTGGGAGAGGCGCGCATCGCGGAAGTCCGACACCTCTATGCTTGAAGCAATTTCGGCGGTGTGCCGCCGCCAGTGGATGATCTCCGAGGTCGCCGATCGTGTGCGGCTTCGGATTACGTGGTTCTTCGTTCATGCTGCTCGAAGCTGGCCGCGTCGGCGCCAGTATCCGCGTGGTGTCGAACGAAATCCGTTCAATGGGTTCGGACATGAGCCGAGCCGTTTGAAAATCTATCGCTCACCAGGTGAAACGAGGACCGAAGGAACCATAGGAACCCGGTGCCGACCCGCTTGGATCCAGCTGATTATCCCGTTGCACTCTGTCTTCCCATCGCCGACGTTCGGCCGCTTTGTCTTTGGCGGGATCTGTCGATTTGCTCGCGGCTACGGGACGGGATTGACCACCAGTTCCACCGGCCGTCGAGCAGGAAACACAGAAAACAGCGGGAAAAATAATCAGAATGGCCGAGGCAACTGCTCTCGTGAGCCTATAGTAGATCGGCTGCATAGGCATCTCTAACGTTCTCTTTGACCGTCTGTAACTATGAGAAAGGTTATTCGATTTTGCATCGAGTGGAAACCGGAGGCTATTCGAATATCCGTATGATGGACGGTAGCCGGTGCTCCGGCCTCACGTTGTCCATGCCGCCTAATCGAGGGTTGTCTTGATGAAGAGGGCCGGCAACCGCGCGAAGCCGCGCCGGAAGATTATGTCCGCCTGATTGCCCCTTTGTGTTCGATCGTTTGCCCACCCGCATTTGCGCGAAGAAGGCCGCTCTCTTACTCCAAGCGCCGGCATGATGTGCGAGGGCTAGGTTCTCCATCGCTCTCCGGTCAACTTTACACAAGTTATTGCGGGGCAGCGGTTCGGCACAATTCAATTCTCAGGAATTACGCTGCGTCGCAAACCTGATTCAAGATCCTTGCGGCCAGCGCCGCATTATCTTGCGGCAGCAAGCGTCCATAGCCACTTTCATGCTCCTTCTGTCCGCAATGATCTGCTTTTCCGCAAATCTCTGCTTCTTTAGCGTCCGCCCTTAGTGGTCGGACTCTGATCCATTCCGGAGAAAATGACCCGCGACAGGCCAGAGAAGTTACATTTCTGTGACAACGCCGATCGAATGCAATATGGCTGATATGCGCTTGGCGACCGAGGCATCGAAGCCAAGATCTTGATTGAAAGTACATAGAATGACTAAAAATCGTGCCGTGCTCTCGGGGCTGACGCTCCTGTTTATCGTGCGGCTTCTGGCGATGATCTGGGTGCCCCTTACGGACCCGACCGAGGCGCGTTATGCCGAAATCGCCCGCAAAATGGTTGAAACTGGCAATTGGATCACGCCGCAATTCGATTATGGCGTGCCATTCTGGGCCAAACCGCCATTGCACACATGGCTGTCTGCAGTAGGGGTAGCAGTCTTCGGCGCCACGCCCTTTGCCGCGCGGCTGGGCATTATGCTGGCGACCATAACGACACTCATAATCCTGTGGCGTTGGGCTCGGACGCTCACCGACCAGCGCACCGCGGCAGCCAGCATATTGGTCGCGGCCAGTTCAGGGTTGTTCTTCGTCTCTGCCGCGTTCGTGCAGACCGACATGGTGCTGACGCTCGGTGTCACCGCCAGCATGGCCGGATTTTACAACGGATTGCAAGGAAGCCGCCGCTGGGGTTGGCTCTTCTTCTTGGGTCTTGCGATCGGACTGCTGGCCAAAGGCCCCGTCGCCGTGGTTCTTTCCATGACCCCGATTACGGTCTGGATGCTTTGGCGCGGTCATTGGAGGGATCTTGTCCGGTTGCCGTGGGCGGGCGGCCTGGCTTTGTGCGCAGTGCTGGTGATCCCCTGGTATGCCGCGGCGGAAGCAGCCACTCCTGGCTTCCTTTATTATTTCCTCATTGGCGAGCATATTGAGCGGTTCTTGCAACCGGGCTGGTCAGGCGACCTCTATGGCGCGGGCCGCGAGCATGCGAAGGGGACAATCTGGCTATTCTGGATTGTGGCCACGCTGCCGTGGAGCCCTTTGCTGCCCGTTCTCGTTTGGCGGCTGCGGGGGAGGGCAATGCCCGAGGACAAGGGCCTGCTTCTGTATCTGCTCCTGTTTGCGCTGACGCCATTGGTATTCTTTACATTCGCGGCAAATATTCTCCTCGCCTATGTGCTGCCAGGCATACCGGCAGCAGCGCTGCTTGCTGTCATGTTGTGGACCCAGACCGGTCCCACCGGCGTGGGCTGGCTCAGGCTTGGTGTGGCCGAAGTCCTGTTGATTTTCGCCTCTATAACCGCTGGCTCTTTCCTCGGTCTGGATCGTCCGTTCATGCCTACGGAGGCAACACTGGTTGAAAGTCATCCCGGAGCAGGTCGTCTAGCCATTCTAGGAGCGCGCAGCTTTTCGGCCGAATTTTATACAAAAGGCAAAATTGTACGGCTACAGACGTTGACTGATCTGGTCGCCTGGCTCGCGCCGGGTGATCGGGTCTTGATACCCAAATATGAATACACGGCATTCATCAGGCAGTTCGGGAACGCAATAAAACCGATATCCGAGGATCGACAATATATGCTTTTTATCCCCATACCGGCTGCAACTGCGGCAAATTAAGAGTGCAATTCGAAGCATAAATATGCGTCAAATTCCGACTCTACTCCTCAAAAACCTTTCTCTGTTCCGAGTTATTTCTCCTGCTCGCTTTGTCGCTTGCTGGTGTCTTTTCTGGCAAGCTTCACCGCGCAGCGATCCTCCTCCTACCAGACGGCGCAACTGCCGCCGGTTCAAGATGGTGACACGCTGGACGACTCTCGCTTCGACGGCATTGTCGTCTGCTTCATCGACGGTGCCGGCTGTTCACCAGAGCAGAAGGAGCCGTGAGCGACGGCATACTGGTTCATCGGCAGCAAAGCCGAGCATCTTCTGCTCGGCTAAGATGCTCCAGCAATGGGGCAATACTCTCACAGGTTCCGCACACCGTGGCGGGGCGACCGAATTCGGTCTCTCAGACGAGTTGGGGGGTGGTCGCTCTGCCCAATTCTTGCAAGCCTGTTCCGATGAGCACAATCCGGCGCGAAGATCTTCGTTCGGGTCCGCAGGCCTCGGAGCGGGCTTTGATGCTCAAATCGACGTCTCTATGCCTTTGGCAAGACGCTGGGCATCGTGCATGATTTGACGCGCCGCATCGCGAAGCATTCCTTGATCCGAAGATACGATAAAGGAGGAGGCGCCCTTTGCCGCCAGCGGTTCTATCTGCTCCACCCGGTCAACCATCATCCACACGGATATGCCGGCTCTGCTGGCAGCATTGATGATCCGTTCGACGGCGAGCACGACTGTCGGATCGTCTCTCGTCGCCGCGCCATATGCCACGGTCAGATCTCCTCGCCCGATGAATACTGCATCCAGCCCTTCAACGGCGGCGATATCGTCTATATTTTCGACGCCGATCGGGTCTTCGATCATGGCAATCGCCGCTACGCCGGCATCCGCCTCGTCAACATGTTTCCACATGGGACTTGCACCATAGCCGCCGGCGCGTGTCACGGCCGAGAAGCCGCGGCGGCCGCCCCTGTAGCGGCATGCAGCGACAAGCTCTCGGGCCCGATCGACACTGTCGATATGCGGCGCGAGAACGCCGGCAGCGCCGCAGTCGAGGACGGAGAGTATCCCATCGGCGGTTAACGTCGGGACTCTGACAATTCCCGATATCGAGGATGCTTTGCAGGCAAGCAGGGCCATATCGGTCGTCGTGCGATCGAACACCCCGTGTTCCTGATCGATAACGACAAAATCGAAGCCGGTTCCCGCCAATATCTCGATCGCGGAGGGGGCGGGAATCTTGACGAAAGTGCCCATCAGTCTCTGATGTTCCGCAACGCGTGCCCTGAACGGATGACGAGGATTAGGTTCGCCCATTTTCGAACTCCTGGATAGTGCCGAGCTTTCGATCTGTTGGATTAGGAATACACCTCGCGATCATCGGCGTTTTCGATTTCTGACTTCATTTCAGCAGTTGAAACGCCGGGATTCTGACCTTGTCCTGAAATATCGTCTTGCATAGCGTCCGACAAAACGGCGCCGCACCTCATTGATCGATCGCGGCATGATCTCGGACCCCATGAGATCGCAGCGCAAGCAGGGCGCCGTCTCAGCTGGAGAGTGTCTTATGCCCAATACCGAGCCCGTCTTTGTCGATATCGCGCTGAAAGCCTACAAGCGAGGCATTCTGAACGCGATCATTGCCCCGAGGCCGATAGGCTGGATGAGTACGGTGGACAGCGAGGGGAATGCCAATCTGGCCCCTTATTCCTATTTCAACATCATGTCCAACGAGCCGCCGATCCTGGCATTTTCCTGCAACACGCCGGAAGATCGCACCGCCAAGGATACGTTGAAAAACGTGCGCGAGACCGGCGAGTTCGTGTTCAATCTCGTCAGCTATGACCTCGTCAAGGAAATGAACATGACATCTGCGCCGATCCCTGCCGGGATGGACGAATTCGAATATGCCGGGTTGGAAAAGGCGGATTGCATTTATGTGAAGGCACCGCGTGTGGCGCGATCGCCGGCTGCGCTGGAATGCAAGGTCGTGGAGATCGTCAGATTGACCGACGAGACGGGTAGCGCAAATGTCAACGTTACTTTCGGCAAAGTGGTCGGAATGCACATTCAGCCTGGCTTCCTCGAGGACGGCGGATACTTCAATACCGCCCTCGCACAGCCTGTCACGCGTTTGGGCGGCGCCGAATATGCCATTTCCCAGCCAACCTTCGAGTTGCAGCGACAATTCACCCGCGCCGATGAAAGCACCTATTGAGGTCTGAACGATGATTTTACGCCCGGTTTCGCTTTCCTATTTTTCCAAAGAACCCGCCACGAGTTCGATCATTCGAGGCCAGAATTTCACGGTCGAGTGCGTTCGAGGCGTGAATGGTGCGGAGCATGCCCTCCATAGCGATCATGAAACGATCCTCATTCTTCCTGAAAGCAGCGCGACGCTGGCAACCGGCTTTGAGACGGTCGACGTCGCGGCCCGCTCCATTGCTATTGTCCCGGGCGGTCCGGCCAGACTTGTCCTGCCTGATGGGGCAAGGGCGTTTGCGCTGACGACAGCGCGCACCGATACCGATTGCGCCGGCGTCGTCAATGCATCCGACTATCAGGTGCCCGACGGGCGCGTGCTTCCGGTTGCAATGCCGATGGAGCTGCGGGCGAAGGATGCAGAGCGAGTCCGGGTCTATCAGGTGGACGAGGTTCCATTTCCTGACGGAAATCCGCGGCTGAAATTTTTCCAGAGTTCGACGATGAGCATCAATTGGGTCGAATATGACGGACAGCGGGACCGGACGAAACTCTCGCCGCATGCGCATGAGGATTTTGAACAAGGGTCCCTCGCGATATCAGGCGACTTCGTGCACCATATCCGTACCCCATGGACGTCGAACGCCGAACATTGGCGCGACGATCAGCATATCGAGGCATCGGCGGCCAGTATGGCGATCATCCCGCCCGAGCTCATTCACACCACAGAGGGCGTCGGTGCGGGACAGCATATCCTGATCGACGTATTTGCGCCGCCGAGGACGGACTTCATCGCCAAGGGTTGGGTGTTCAATGCCGGTGACTACCGGATCTGATCAGACCGTGGTTTCCCGCTCGCCGGGAGGTCCTTGGCCCCAATTCAATCGACGACCTTCGTTCGGACGGAGATGCCGCAATGCAAGATCAAACGGGCACCGATCCGCTTCGCTTCAAGCATGGCGTTTGCGATTGCCACGTTCATGTGTTTGACGATCCAGACGTATTTCCGTTTGAAAATGCCCCGGCCTACGCACCGCCGTTCTCGCCGGCTAGCCGTCTTATGGCGGACACCGCTCAGGCCGGCGTATCGCATGTGGTCCTCGTCCAGCCGACACCTTATGGTCGAAATCTTGATTTGTTGATAGCAACGCTGAAGAGGTTGGGCACGCGAGCCAGAGGCGTTGGCGTGGCCGATGCGTCGATCGGCGCCGACGGCCTTGCCGCTTTGAACGGAGCAGGCATTGCCGGGTTACGGTTTGTGGAAAACTTGCTGCCGGATGGTCGCCGCATGCCCGGAACCGTGTCACTCGACACGCTCTTTCAGACGCTCGCGCCCAATCTTCTTGAGGTTGGTATGCATGCGGAGATTTGGGCGCCGCTATCGGTGACGCTCGAACGGTGGTCGGCACTGGAAAGGGCGCGAGTTCCCGTCGTGCTCGATCACATGGGCAGCTTCGACCCGCAGCTCGGTCTCGATCACCCGCATTTTCAAAGGCTTCTCGCGTTGCTGAGGGATGGCGCCGTCTGGGTAAAGCTTGCTATATGCCGCCGGGCGACTGGCGTCGGCTATGACGCTATCAGGCCGTTCCACGATGCCATGGTGGAGGCCAATAGCGACCGCCTATTGTGGGCCACCGACTTCCCGTTCGTTCGGTTCGCGGGAGAGCCGCCGACGATCGATCAACTGCTTGCTCTCTTTGAAATCTGGGTTCCGGATAGCGAGTTGAGGCGGCGTATTCTGTCGCGCAATCCCACCGAGCGATACGGTTTTAAAGCTGATTTGGCCGGATGCTGATCCCTCGCCCTATCAAGTCGCTTCCAGCTGTGCTTCGATGGCAGCGACAGTCTCGCGCAAAGCTTCGATGATGGTTTTCCGATTTTGATTTCCGCGCAAGGCGGACCTGAAATAGGTGACGCCGAACGTCGCGAGAACCCGTTCTCCCGACCGGATCGGAAAAGCGATCGTGCCCGAACTCTTGGGCTCAAGTTCGGGGTTGCGTTCGGCAAAACCTTTCGCCCTCGTGCGAGAAACCATTCTTTCGAAGGTGCTGTCGCTCATCTGGCTATTTTCCGGGTCCTTTGAGGCCCGCATGACATCCCGCAGAATTCGCTGTTCCTCTGGCGGGCAGAAACAGACATAGGCCCGGCCGAGCGCGCGGCCGCCCAAACTCAGTCGCCGCCCGAGCGACGCATGAAAGGGGGAAATCGGACTATCGGGAATCGTGCTGTAGTTGATGACGACCGCATCGATATCCAGCGTGCAGATCGCGCAGGGCCACAAGATTTCCTTGGTCAGCTTGTCGGCGAAGGATCGCGCCACTTCGATCACCTTGGGAGCGCCATGAAATCCCGAACTCAGGTTGGCGATCGCCGAAGTGACATGATATCCGCGCGTTTTCTCATCTTGATTGACATATCCTGCGGCGATCAACGTCTGTAGAAGCCGGACGACCGTCGGCTTCGGAATTCCCGTGCGGGAATGTATCTCTCTGACACTCACGAGACCTCCCTGGTTTACGGTTGCAAGCACCGCCAGAGCTTTCGTCACCGCTTGAACAGGCGCGAACGTCATTCAAAACCTCCCATAGCCGAAAACGCCGCAAGACTTTGAAAGCAGCCCGGCACGATCGGCTTTTGTTCTCGATTAGATCGTTACCTTGGGACAGCGCAAGAGCAGTGTTGAGAGATCCTCAGTTCGTTTCATTGTTTGAAACGGATCGATTATGCTGTTGTTCGTCGGCGTTGAATGGCCTACCCATCGACCACGATAGCGCATGAGGTGAATCTCGGCTGCGCGAGGGGTGAAAGCCCCGTACGAGTCATTCCACGGTAAGGCAGGCGGCCGCTCCACATGCAACCATTGCGCCAAGATATCGTCGAGATCAGCGGCCAGAACCTGACCATCGAGCAGGTCGTTTGCGTATCCCGAAACGGGGCCAAAGTCGGCTTGAGTTCCGACGCCATCGAGCGTATGGCGCGCGGCCGCGCTATATTGGAAGCGGCGATTGCGCGCGGCGAGCGGATCTATGGTGCGACCACGAGTGTGGGGCCAAAGACCACGGCTACCATCAACCAGGCAAACACCGCCGAGTTCAGTCGGCGCTTGCTTCGAACGCACAATGCAGGGCATGGGCCGGTCGCAGCCAGGGATGTCACTCGCGCCACGATGCTCAATCTTCTCAATTCTCTGGCAAGCGGCACTACCGGCGTGCGACCAGGTCTTGCCGAGCGGCTCCTGGATGCCCTGAACGCGGATCGGCCAGTTGTCATGCATCTGTGGGGATCCATGGGACAGAGCGACATGTCGTCGATGGCCGATGTCGCGCTTGCTCTTTTCGACGATATCGAACTGGAGGCCGGTGAAGCCCTTGCTCTCCTCAATTCCAGCGCCATGTCGACGGCCGTCGCCGCTCTTTCTTTCGTCGACCTTCATCATGTGTTGCAGCTTTCGACCCTGGTTGGAGCGCTCAGCATGGAAGGCTACGCCGCTAACCCGTCGATTGTTTCCGAGGTCGCGCTTCGGTCTCGGCCCTTCGATGGCCTCTATCGACATGGTTCGGCGATCAGGAAGTATATCGAGGGCAGCTACATCCTTTCGCAAGGCGGTCCGAGAAATCTACAGGACCCGTTATGCTTTCGTTCAATGGCGCTGATCCATGGGGCCGCGGAAGACAGTCTTTCCTTTTCAAGGCAGCAGATCGAGCGCGAATTGAATGCCAGCCAGGGCAATCCAGTGATATCGCTGGAGCACGGTGGTCTCGCCGCGGTCGCAAACTTCGATATGGTCACGCTTTGCATGGCGCTCGACGTGATGCGACTTGCCTTTGCGCCGCTTGTCACCAGCTCGACCGAACGAGTTGCAAAGCTCGTCGACACGACTTGGTCCGGCCTTGCGATCGGTCTCATCGAGGAAGATGGCATCGGTGCCCCCGGTTTCAACGGCGTTGCGTTGTTCCACAAGTCGATCACGTCGGAAGCAAGGTTGCTGACGGCCCCATTGGCCGGCGAGCTAGCAAGCTCAAGCCATTCCAACGGCGTGATGGATCGGGCGTCGCTCGCCGCGCTCGGTGGCCGGCGCGGCCTGGACTTGGCGCGGTTGGGGATATCCATCGTCGCCATGGAGTTGATGGTCGCGGCGCAGGCTGCCGAACTGCGCGGGCGGGCGCCGCTTGGCACGGTCACCGGGCAATTGTTTGCCTTTGCACGGCAGGCGGTACCTTTCGCCGGCGCGGGACACAGGCCGCCGAACGTCCAGCCTTTGCTGGAGCAACTCGAAAACAATCGCCATGTCGTCGATGGCATGATGGCGGCGAACAACTAGCCGGATACGACCCGCGCGGATGGTGGTGACGCAGAGCACCACGCACTGGCGTGGAGTGGTCCGGAGCGAATACAAAGAAGGAGGAGGAACTCATGTCGAAAATAAGAAGCGCGTTACTGGCTGCCCTCATCGGCGCCACGAGCATGATCATTGCACTCGACCAGGTGCGGGCGGAGGACAAGTCGCTGACTTTCGTTTCTTATCAGGGCACCCTGCAGGATTCGCAGATCAAGGCTTGGCAGCAGCCCTATACGGCGAGCCAGAATGTCCAGTTCGAAAACGATTCGCCACCTGACGGCGCGAAACTGAAGGCGATGGTCGAGGCCGGGGCGGTCTCCTGGGACGTCATGGATCAAGGCGCCGCCTTTGCAGAGCAGAACTGCGGCAAGCTTCTGGAAAAGCTGGATTTCTCCAAGATCGATACCTCCCAGTTTCCGGCTGGTTCTGTCAGCGATTGTGGCCTGCCCGTCTATTTCTTCGCGTTGACCTTCGTCTATAATACCGAAAAATATAAGGATCATCCGCCGACCAAGCTTGCGGATTTCTTCGATCTGAAGAATTTCCCTGGAACGCGCGTCCTGCCGCCGGATATCAGCCTGGGTACGTTGGAATACGCCCTCATGGCAGATGGTGTTGACGCCAAGAATCTCTACCCGATCGATGTCGATCGGGCGCTGAAAAAGCTCGACACGATCAAATCGTCGATCATCTTCACCAAGACGAATGGCGCGCTACAGCAGGCTCTTGTCGATGGTCAGGCTGACATGGGATTTGCCGTGACTGGCCGCGTTATCGCCTCGGCCAAGGCGGGCGCCCCCATCGCTCCGGTCTGGGACAAGACGATCCTTGGTTGGGACGCGCTCATCGTGCCGAAAGGTACGCCAAATCTGACGACTGCGATGGACTTCGTTCAATTCGTGTCGCGCCCGGAGCAGAACAAGCGTTTTGCAGAACTTGCGGGCGTTATTGCCGCGACAAGCAAGGCGACGCCTGATTATTCCGATCTCAACAAGACGTTCAATCCACGCCTGCATGACGAAACCGGCGACAGGGTCCTGCTTTCCAACGTGAAATGGTGGGCGGCGAACCTTAACTCGGTGATCGCCAAGGTCACTCCCTGGATGTCCCGATAGGTCCAATGATGGAAGCAGTTATCGACAATCGTGCCTCTGAAGGGCGCAAAACCACAACGGCGCCGATCAACATCGCGGTCTGGCTGCTGCTTCCATCGACCGTTCTATTGCTCGGGACCTTTCTCTACCCCTTGTTTTCCATCGCGATGCGGAGTTTTACCGACCCTGAATTCGGATTGCAGAACTACGCGTCTCTTTTGACTGACGACATCTCCATCGTCATTATTCTAAGAACTGTTCGCATCGCCGCGATCGTTGCGGTTGTGACGCTGTTCATCGGGTTCCCTTACGCCTACACGTTGACCTTGGTCACTCCACGAACGCGCGCCGTTCTCATGACGATAGCATTGCTGCCATTCTGGACATCGGCCATCGCCCGGAGTTTCGCATGGACATTGCTGATGCAACGCGGCGGCCTGATCGAGACGGCCTTTTCCTGGATCGGCTTGCCGGGCGTGGTGCTGATTCGCACGTCGACAGGCGTTACGATCGCCATGGCTCAAGTCCTGCTGCCTTACATGATCCTGCCGCTCTACAGCAATATGCGTGGGATTGATCGGCGGTTGTTGGATGCGGCGGCTTCCATGGGCTCTCCGAGATGGCGAGCATTTCTGGAAATCTACCTGCCGCTTTCCTTGCCCGGCATGCTGGCCGGCCTGTCTCTCGTATTTGTCATCTCTCTCGGTTTCTATGTCACCCCGGCGATCCTCGGATCACCGCAGGAGGCGCTCGTTTCGCAGTTGATCGCGACACGTGTCGACACTTTGCTTGATTTTGGCGGGGCAGGCGCACTTGCCGTCATCGTTCTGCTGGTTGCCGCGGCCCTGATGACCCTGATTGGCCGGCTGAACGCACGCCTCGATCTGCAACCCAATATGGCTGGAAAGTGAGGTGAGCGCGATGTCCTTGTTCTCGATGCGTCGCGAAAGCGGCCCTGGCCTTTTCCTGCGTTCCATGACCCTGCTGACCGCGATCCTGATCGTCCTCCCGACATTTGTCGTGATCCCGGCGAGTTTTACCGCCGGCGAGACCTTCCAATTCCCGCCACAGGAATGGTCGTTGCGGTGGTATGAGAATTTCTTCACCTCGCGCATGTGGCTTTCGTCGTTACTGCAATCGCTGCAGATCGCTTCATTCACTGCCGTTCTCGCGACGGTTCTCGGCGTCAGCGCGGCTATCGGGCTGACACGTATTCCGCGCCGGACAGGCGCCGTCCTCAAGCTTTTCTTCTCGCTTCCGTTGACTGTTCCGAGCGTTGTGATCGGGATCGCCATCTATGCGGTGTTCCTAAAATGGCATCTGGCAGGCACCTTGTCGGGTCTCGTGCTTGCGCATACGGCGCTTGCCATTCCTTTTGTGATTACGACGGTCGCCGCCAGCCTCACGGGCTATGACAATACGCTCGATCTTGCTTCGTCCAGCCTGGGTGCGGGGGGCATCACCACGCTTTTGAGGATCAAGATCCCGCTGCTTGCCCCCGGCGTCATCTCCGGTTTTCTCTTCGCGTTTGTCAGCTCCTTTGACGAGTTCGTCGTTGCGCTCTTTCTGCAGACGCCAAGGCTTAGAACGCTGCCGGTCCAGATGTACAATTCGATCGCCCTCGATATGGACCCCACCATATCCGCGGCCTCCAGCGTCATAGTCGTAGCAACGACGATCACCTTCCTGTTGGTCTCGCTCAGAGCCGGCAACAAGTTTTAGAAACAGCGGTTTCGTAAGAATGATGAAAAAGCACTCGATCAAGATCTCGAACGCAACCCGCTATTATCCGGGTGCCGCAAAACCCGCCATCGACGATGTCTCGCTCGACATTGCACCTGGCGAATTCATGACGTTTCTAGGCCCCAGTGGCTCCGGCAAGACAACCCTGCTGTCCATCATCGCCGGCTTCGTTACCCTTAGTGCCGGCTCGGTGGAGATCGATGGCCAGGACATCACGAATCTCAAGCCGCATAAGCGTGACCTCGGCGTCGTCTTCCAGCAGTATGCACTTTTCCCGCACATGACGGTATCTCAGAACGTCGCTTATCCGCTGCGGCAAAGGGGCGTTTCGAAGGCGGAAATCGAAAAGAAAGTGAGACACGTACTCGATCTCGTGCAGCTCGGCGATTTTGCGCATCGATTGCCGCGACAGCTTTCGGGCGGACAGCAGCAGCGCGTTGCGCTCGCCAGAGCCGTTGTCTACGAGCCCCGAGCGCTTCTGCTCGACGAGCCGCTCGGTGCCCTCGACAAGCGGTTGCGCGACCGCCTGCAGCTTGAGATTGCCCGCATGCACCGCGAGCTCGGAATGACGTTCGTCTTCGTCACGCATGACCAGGAGGAAGCACTCACGCTCTCCGACCGTATCGCGGTTTTCAATAATGGGAGAATCGTGCAGATCGGCACGCCGACCGAACTCTACCAGCGTCCGAACTCACTGTTCGTGGCGAGATTCCTTGGGGAATCCACCGTCATGGAAGGGCCGAACCAGGGAACGAGCATCATCGTTCGCCCCGAGCATATCAGTCTGAAGGGGCTCGCCAATAATTGCAGCGAGGGCGAGCTGTCCAAGCCTGCACGGATAACGGATATTGCCTTTGCCGGCGCTCATCTCAAGGTGGGATTGGCGTTTGCTGGCGGCGCGATCGGTTCGTCGTTGATCACAGCCGGCAACCCCTTGAGCTTCCAACGAGGAGAGGAAGTCCTGGCCGTTTGGAACAGGGAAAATCAGCATGCGGTTGCGAACGAAAACGTCGCCGCCGATTCCGCCGCGGGCTGATAATCCCCAGCGGTGCTCTCAGGCAAGATTTTGAAAGTCCGCCATCGCCGCGAATTTTATGGCTCAGGCTGTCGGATTGATGCCGAACCTCCATTTGCGATTGCTTAGGGCGATGTGGGTGGATGGTCGGTGGCGCGTGTCGTATGTGGCGGAACATAGAGATTTCGAACCACCGACATCTCTGTGCAAACAAAACGACATCACAGCCTGTTGGTTGTCGAGAGCGAGATCAGATACTTTTCAGTTGGATGGCGTCGACTGATCGAGTTCCGCGATGAGGGTTTATGTCACCATCAATCGTTTCCCGACGATTAGAAATCGGCGCTGGGAGTCGGGCTACAGGCATCTGACGGTTGGCGATGTTGGGGCGACCCCATAATAGCTGCGACGTGGCGCGCATGGCTTCTTGCCCTCCAATGACCAATTGATCAGCCTTGAATTGGCTGACATAGTTCCGCCGCGCATCCGCCCATACCAAGCAGAGATCCATCGATGACCGAATCCGCTGATCCTTCCGTGCTACCTGTTTCCGCTCGTCCCTTGGCGAAGATCAGCCTGAAATGGGGCATGATCGAGGAGCCGTCACTTTCCATTTTGGAGAAGTTCCAGCTTCTGCGCGATCTCGGCTATGACGGGGTCGAGCTCGACTCGCCCAGTGACCTGCCACTCGACGAGGTCCTGAACGCCCGTGACAGGACCGGACTGGAGATTCCCGGCCTGGTCAATGCCATGCACTGGAAGCATCCGCTGACGGACCCCGATCCATCGGTGCGCCAGGCCTGCGTCGATTCGATGGTCAAGGCTCTGCATGACGCGAAGCACTATGGCGCCACGACGGTGTTGCTTGTTCCCGGCGTCGTCAATGCAGGCACCAGTTACAAGACCGCTTATGCGAGAGCCGGCGAGGAAATCGCCAGAATCTTGCCCGCCGCGGAAGAGGCTGGCGTATCGATCGCCCTTGAAAACGTGTGGAACGACTTTCTGCTGAGCCCACTGGAGGCTGCGGGTTTCGTCGATCGCTTCAGGCATCCAAAGCTCGGCTGGTATTTCGATGTCGGCAATGTGCTCCGTTACGGCCGGCCGACGCATTGGATCGAGGCGCTCGGCAAGCGCATCCTGAAGATCGACATCAAGGAGTACAGTCTCGAAAAGATGAACAGCGAAGGCCCGTGGAAAGGCTTCGATGTCGAGTTGGGCGACGGCGACTGCGATTGGGCTGCGGTCAACAAGGCCCTATCCGATATCGGTTATTCGGGCTGGGCCTCGATCGAGGTGCCGGGCGGCAATCGACATCGCCTTGCCGATCTGAAGAAGCGCGTCGACCGGATCGCCGCGCTCTAATGTCTGGATTACAAAGGGGCGATGTTCAGCGGCCGGCAGCCGCAAACATCGCCTTCGCATTTTTAAGACCGGTTTCGCAGCCGTATTGCGTCGGCTCGTTGCCTTCATATTCCAGCGAGACGAAACCGTCATAGCCTGAGGCGACGATGTCCTCGACGATGGTCCTGACGGGCAGGTCGCCATAGCCGAAGACCGAGCCACGGATTGCCTGGCCGCCGACCGTCTGCAGCCAGTCCGCGCCGGGTGCGGTCTGGCGTACATAGAAATCCTTCAGGTGGACGAAGCTTGCATCGGGAAGGCACGCACGCGTTCCCGTCAGTGGGTTCTCGTCGACGCAGAGGAAATTGCCGATATCGACGGTCAGCTTGAAGCTCGGCAGACTGACGGCATGCAGAAGCCGTCTGATCCGCTCGCTCGAATTCATGAAGAAGCCGTGATCCTCGACGCTGGTCGTCACGCCATAGCGCCCTGCATGCGCGGCAAGCTCGTGGGTGGCTTCCGCGATTACCGGGAATGCCGCTTCGAACTGGCCTGGCTCCGTTGCGCGCAAGGACCACGGCACGACATCGTGGCGCAGGAAACGGATACCGAGCTTGTCGCAAAGCTCGACGTAGCGCTTCAATCGGCCAAGCTGGAATGCCCGTTCGCCGTCATCGATGAAATTGCCAGACATGCAAAGGCCGGAGATCGGCACGCCGTTTTTTCGGGACGCGTCCGTCAGCCGCTCCAGCATCTTGGCGTCGTTGGCGAGTTCGTATTGCAGATCCTGCCCTTCGGGCGCGACGGAAAGCGTGGCCAATTCGACATGATCGCCACCATGCTTGCCGACCCAGGCAAAGACATCCTCGATCTGCATGGCGCCGCTCTGCATCAACGGACGGAAACTGTATGAACTCAAACCTACCTTCATCATGGCACCTCCTCAAGCGCTGTCACCAAAACTTTGTTCGGTAACTTAACAATCCCGATTGACATCGGCTAGAATACATCTTTGTGTGATGTCAAATTGATTTAACATTGGGGAATAGCAGGAATGTCTGGTCAGTCTGCCGACGTCGTCATTATCGGAAGTGGTCCGACGGGCTCGGCCTATGCAAGGATCATCAGGAATAATTGGCCGGAAGCGCGCATTTTGATGGTCGAAGCCGGCCCGCAGATCCTGCCGCAAAAGGGCGCGCATCTCGACAATATCGCTGATCTCGACGAACGCGCGGCCTTCGAAGTGCGTGCCCAGGGTGGCGACCGCAGCCCGCGCATGCCGATCAACAAGGAAGAATGGGAGGCTCGCCGAGCCGGTGGTTTCGATCATTCGTTGCTGCGCCGCTCTGGCCTTTTTATCGCCAACGACGCCGATGCCCAGGATGAAAACCTGTTTGCCGGCTTCTCGGCGGCCAACGTCGGTGGCATGGGCACGAAATGGTCGACCGGCACGCCGGTCCCATCCGAGATCGAACTGGTGCCCTTCATCCCGGCCGAAGAGATGCATAAGGCTCTGGCCGTCTCGGCGAAATTGCTCGGTACGAACAAGGACCCGCGCGCCGGCGACGCTGCGGCTATCGCGATGCGCGAGCATCTGGGTGAGGTTTTCAACCCCGGCCGTACACCCGATCGTTTCGTCCAGCCAATGCCGCTCGCCGCAACACCTGGTCCCAATGGCCTGCGCTATCACGGCACAGATGTCGTCCTTGGCGACCTCGTCGACGAGCCGGAGGAGAGCTTTCATATTCTCTCCGAAACCGCCTGCCGCCGCGTGATCCATGAAAATGGCCGGGCCACGGGTGTGGAGCTTGTCCGCGCCGGCTCGCAAGAAACCTTCATCGTCAGCGCCGGCACGGTCGTCGTTGCTTGTGATTCTCTGCACTCGCCGCAGCTGCTCTACGCCTCCGGCATCCGCCCCGCAGCGCTCGGCCGCCATATCAACGACCACTATATCGTCTCGCAGATCACTGAGATGCAGACCGATGTGCCGATGACCGCGATGAGCTGGATTCCCTCCACCCGCGATTTCCCCTATTCGGTCACCATCGCCCCGGCCAGCCTGCATTCGATGCCGCATGCCAGCGACATGAGCGGGCAGCCGGTCGGCATGGGCGTTTTCGTGCCCTCTGATATCAGCGCCGACAACCGCGTCACCTTCGACGACAGCCGTCGTGACTGGCTTGGCCTGCCGGCCATCTCCATTCATTGGCGTCAGTCGGAAGGCGACAAGGCGCGCCTTGAAGAAGCCAAGGGCCATGCCCAACGCATTTCCGCCATTATCGGTCGCCCGGCGCCCGGTTTTGCTACCTTCGTGCAGCCCGTCGGCTCATCGCTGCATTATCAAGGCACGATCCGTATGGGCGAACGCGATGATGGCACAAGCGTCTGCGACAGGAATTCCAAGGTCTGGGGCTTCGACAACCTCTATGTCGCCGGCAATGGCGTCATCCCGACGATGACTGCAACCAACCCGACGCTGTTCAGCGTTGCTCTCGCCAGTATCGGCGCCAGCCGGATCGCTGCCGCTCGCCGCACCGCCTGACCGGGAGACTGGCTGAATTACCGGCGAGAATTTAGGGGTCTGGTGGTGGTCTCAGCGTGGAGCGCGCCGACATCAGGGTTTATGAGCGAACGTGACGTGGTCAACTATCAGTCCACAATTCGATCCTCATTGAACGCGAATGCATCTTGACCTGCCGCTGGACCCTTCATGCCGCAGCGATCCGAGCTTCGGCGTGCTTGAACGGCTCCGAGGTGAAGTTGCATATGTTCTTGCATGGGGTATGCGAGTCGAGCCGACCTGCCCAAGTCGCGCGGCATCGCTAGTCCGCAGCCGACAATGTCCTGCGCGCGAGGAAGACAGCACCTTCGACGGGCGGCACCGCCAGTCTGTGAATTCGCAGATGCGGATGTTTCGAGGATACGTGGTGCTTAAAGGCATCCAGGAGCGACGTTTGATTGACGATGACGCTTCCGGCGACAACGACGTCCGTTCCAACCGCACCGCGTGCCAGCAGTTGATCGACGAGGGCCGCCAGATATTGGGCGCCTTCATCGATCACCCGTGCGGCAAGCGCCGACCCCGCCGCTGCAGCGGCAAAGACTGCTGAACAGTGTGGCGCCCAATTAGCCGCGGTCGGCTCGTCGTTGACTTTGCGCGTCAGTCGCTCGGCGTCGGCAACGTCAAAATCGCGGATTAGGGCGCCGAGCAGCCCATCGTCAGACCTGCCTTCGTCGCGGGCGCGAAGTGCTGCGCGTGTCGCCTCGCGCACGAGAGCGGCGGCGCCGCCTTCGTCACCGATGACGGAACCCCATCCGCCTGTTGCCAGATGTGCGCCTGCCGCGTCGATGCCGACCCCGATCGCGCCGGTGCCAGCGATGATGCCGATGCCGTTTGGAAATCCAGCCGCCAAGGCGATCAAGCTGGCATCGTTGACGACGATGGCCTTGAGGTCATGGGTGGTCAGCGCTCTTTGCAGTTCATGTGCCGTCTCAGTTCGGTTGACACCCTGCGCCCCCAAGGCCATGGCGGCGACACGACCGTCAGTCGGAATATGCGGCCTGATGCGTTCCAGGATCCACAGCGCAGCCGGTTCTGCCGGCTCGGCGTCCCATTCACGACTGGTCAGGACCGTGTCCAGCAGGCGCTTTCCCCGTCTGTCCTCGATGACAAGGTGCGTCTTGGTGCCGCCTATATCCAGTGCGAGAAGGTAGTCCATCATATCCTTCATTCCCGTCAGGCGACTTTGGTATCGTTGTTTTGGAAGACGAAAGCATCGGGGTCGAGCTCGCGTGCGATTGCAGCCTCGACCGCTATGGTCTGCATGATCAGCGCTTCGACAATAGGACGCTGTGCTGGCGACAGGGAAGGGATTGCGACATGAACGAGATGGTTTTCCTCGTCAATGTCGAGCGGACTTGCCAGGATGACGTCGTAGCCGGCGCGCGCGAGCTTTTGGGCAAGCTGTACCTCGCGTTCCTCTCCGAAAATAATATGAGCGCCACGACCGGCAGATTCCATTGCGCCATGCAGATACTGGCGTGTAGACATGCCCGTCGATGGGATACGTGCGATTTCGCGCAGCAGGAGCGCACCGACTTCAGCGGAGCCTGAAGACGCGGCCGCGGCGACGCAGTCTACATATTGCGCATCGCGAAGCGGCGCAATCAGCGTGCCGATTCGGCTTCCAATCGCCCTTTCCGTCGTGCGGAAGACGTCGGAGAGCGACGGCCATGTACTGTCGATCGTGCCGCCGTCCCATGCCTCCGCGAGCATGCCAAGTGCTGCCACTGTCGCAGTATAGCCGATGGTCGAGGCATAGCTGTCTGGAATATTGCCGAGCGGCAAATGGGCGGCCGCGATGCTCTCGATCGGCGATTTTTCCGCATTGACGACGGAAAAGCGCAGGCGCGGGTCGATAGTCTCCAGCGCTGCCAGCGTTTCGGCGCTCTTTCCGCTCTGTGATACGCCGATCATCGGGTGGAGCGTTTCCGGAAACGGGATCGGATGTTCACCGGCGTTGAGACGCCAGCTGTGGATGCCGCGGCTCCGCAGCGTCCAGACCGCCGCCGCGCTTGCGGCAAAGCTCGCACCGATACCCAGGAAGATCGGGCCCGGGCCTTGAAGGAAGTGACGAGCCTGCAGGCTGCGGATGTCTTCTGCGAGCGACGCCAGCGCACGGGCGAGGGCATCGGCCTGTGTGGCTCGGGCATCTGCAAGAGGGATATATCCTTTGGGCAACTGGTTTCTCCTGGCTTATGGATAAACGGGGCTGGCGCGGGGGCACATCGGCACCAGCGGCAATCCTTCGTCGATTGTCGTAAGGGCAGGGTTTTCCCGCCATTTGATCTTTGCGTCCGGTAGCCTCTAGCTGCCGGCTTTGGCGATGCGATTGAAAGAGGTTCTCAGGCGATATCGATCACCGGCATAACGTATGGTCGATGATATCAGCGGCTTTCCCGTAGAATCTTCGATCAACTGATGCATGGTTAGGATCGGCATGCCCGGCTCGATTCCGAGATGTTTTGCCGTCACCGCATCGGCTCCCTGTGCCTCAATGGTCGATTCGGCTCGAGTAAGTTCAATCCCCGCATCGCTCATGATGCGGAAGAGGGATGCAGTGGTGAAATCAGCCATCGGTAACTTCAGTTCACCGAGGGCCGGAAAATAGGAAGCGTCTATCGCGACAGGCACGCCGTCGAGCTTGCGAATGCGCACGAGATGGAAGAGCTTTGAGCCCGGCGCAATCGAAAGCTCTTCCGCCTGGTCGAGCGTTGCGGAGGCTTCCTCGGCCCTCAAAACATCCGACGAGGCTTGCAAACCAAGTCGAGCCGCAGTTTCGCTGAAGGACTCCAGAGTTTGTGGAAATTCTTGGTGGGCCTCCATTGCCACATACCAGCCCCGGCCGTGGGACGAGACCAGCAGGCCGCTGCTGACTAGGCTCTGCAATGCGCGGCGCAGGGTGACGCGGCTGATCGCCAGGCGGTCGATCAGGTCGCGTTCAGGGGGCAAGCGACTTCCCGGCGCCAGCTTGCCGGCCGAAATCTCGCGCGCAACGGCCTTCGCGGCCTGCTGCCACAGCGGTTCAGGAGAATCCGATTGAAGCGGAGCGACCGCGCCGTCCATCTTGACCATCAGCCTATCGTTACCTTTTCCCACATTCTTGTCCGCATCGAACGGTAACAGGCATCCAGGATGCGGTTTACCACGACACCGTCCTCGAAAGTTTCCAGTGGCTGAGTTCCTGCAGCAAAGCAATCGACAAAATGGCGCATCTGCTGCGAAAACCCATAGGCACGCGTTTCCTCCGGCACGGGATAGACCCAGCCCGTGTCGGCGCTTGCCTTCTCCACAAGATAACCGACTGGCTTTTCAATGAAACCCCAGACGGGACCGACGGAGCTATCCGTAACGATGCGGCCGGCAGACCCGACCAATTCATGGCGCAGCTGCATGCCACCCTTCTCGATCCATGAGGATTCGATGGTTGCAAGCTGCCCGCCGGCGAATTTCAACAGAGCGATCGCCGTATCTTCGCCTGTCGTCTTGTCGGCGTGGGCAAGGGTTGCGCCCCACGCCATGACCTCGACCACGGGGTTGTCCTTGCCGAAGAAATGCCGAGCCGATTCGACCGTGTGGCATCCCATGTCGAGCAGCGCGCCGCCACCTGCCGTCTCCGCATCCCAAAAGTGCGCGGCGTGTGGGCCGGAATGTGCCTCGCGTGCCCGCATGGTCAGGAGATCGCCGATGCCGCCGGCCTGTATCATCTGATAGGCCTTGGCGATATTGGGCGAAAAGACCGAGCTTTCCGCATAGCCATGCCAGATGCCGGCATCAAGCACCACTTTCAGCATCTCCGCCGCTTCCTTCTCGGTGCGTGCGAGAGGCTTGGTGCAGACCACTCCCTTGCCGTAGCCTGCGGCAATTCGTGTCGCCTCGAGATGCATTTCGTTGGGAAGCGCGATCACGACGAGTTGCACGGCTGGATCGGCGCAAAGGGCGCCCATATCCTGATAGGCGGTAACGCCAGGTCCCCACTTTCTGGCGAATTCGCCGGCACGTGCGCCGTTGCGTGAATAGCATGCGACCAGTTGACCATTACGTACATCAAGCAGCGAGTCCGCGTAACAGTCGCCGATGAAGCCGGACCCCAATAAACCTACACCAATCATTCGCAGCCTCCCCCAGAAGTACATAGCCTCGATCTTGATTTATTGAATACCACATAAGACAAAAATGGGAAGAGAAAAAACATCTTGTCACATATTGTATTGAGATGTATCTTCTCGTCGTTCGTTGCGGACCGCGTGCGGTTACGCAATCCAAGCCAAAAGGGAGGGGAGAATTTCAGATGCGTTTGAAGCATGCATGTATCAAGGGCGCCCTGGTATCGCTGGGTGCCGTGCTCATGGCCGGCAGCGCGCTTGCCGCCGATGCTGTAACGATCAAGCTGGGAAGCTGGCGCACGGAGGATATTGCCGTCTGGCAGGACAAGTTGCTGCCGGCGTTCGAAAAGGAACATCCGGAAATCAAGGTCGAATTCGCCCCGATCAATACCAATGAATACAACGCCGCTATCCAGTCGCAGATCGAAGCGGGGGCCGGTCCGGACCTGTTAACCTGCCGTCCCTTCGATGTGAACCGGGAATGGATTCGGCGCGGCTATTTCGAGCCACTTAAGGACTTCTCACCGATCAAGGATTTCAGCGATACGTCGAAGGCGGCCTGGACCGACGGCAAGGGTGAGCCCTTCTGCCTGCCGGTCGCCGCAGTCCTCGCCGGCTTCTACTATAATGTCGATATCTTCAAGGAGCTTGGCTTGCAGCCGCCGAAGACGGCCGACGAATTCACAGCTGTGCTGCAGAAGATCAAGGACAGCGGCAAATATACGCCGCTCGCCTACGGCTCGGCCGACTCCTGGCAGCTTGCCTATAATGGCCTCTATAATATCGGTCCCGCCTACTGGAAGGGCGAGGAGGGAAGACAGGGTCTGCTCGACGGCAAGAAGAAGCTGACCGATCCGGACTTCGTCGCTGCTTTCAAAGCCTTCGCCGCCTGGAAGCCGTTCATGCCTGACGGCCAGGCAAGCCTCCAATATGCCGACATGACGCAGTTGTTCACCATCGGCCGCGCCGCCATCCTGCCCGACGGTTCCTGGGACATCAACCAGGTCACGGCGACGGGCCTTAATGTCGGCGTCTTCGGGCCGCCGTCGGCGACTGCGGATGGTAAGCGCTACCTGCAGGAAATGCCCGACATGGCGATCGGCATCAACGCGACCAGCAAGCATAAGGATGCCGCCAAGGTGTTTCTGACCTGGCTCGCAAGCCCCTCGTTCCAGGAGCTCTATGTCAATGAAGCACCGGGCTTCTTTTCCATGGGTTCGAAGCCGGTCGCATATAAGAATGAGCTGGCGCAGAAGTTTGCCGATCAAAAAAAGGGCGCCGAACTGACGCCGCGTCTGGCTTTGGATCGACTGAGCGCCGGCAATCCACCCCTCGACGACGAGACCTGGCGCGTGCTTCAGGTGATGATGACGAGTGACAAGCTCACACCGGATGCCGCTGCGGCCGAGCTGCAGAAGGGCCTCGATTCCTGGTACAAGCCGCAGAAGTAAAAGCCGTAAGGCCCGTATTTCCCCTTTGTCGGGAGATTGCGGGCCCTATTCATATTTGTGACGATCACACAGGAATGGGAGGCCTTTCGCGTGATACGCCCAACAACCGCGCGCATCAGTCTGGCGCTGTTCGTTTTGCCGGCATTGACGATTTACATCGCCTTTGCCGTATTGCCACTGGCTCTTTCCATCCTGATGAGCTTCTTCAGCACTAAGGATACTGCCGGGCGCGTGTTCGTCGGCTTGCAGAATTACTACTATCTGTTCACGCATCCCGTCACCAGCGCTCGGTTCTGGAATGCGCTTCTCAATAATATTGAGTATTTCGCTATCCATTTGATCGTTGAAGTGCCAATCGGCCTGTTGCTCGCCGGTCTTCTGACTTCCGGTCTGCTGCGTCGATCCGAAGGTATATATCGCACGCTTCTCTTCATTCCCGCGACGCTTTCTGTAGTCATCGTAGGCTTCATCTGGCGTCTGATCATCAATCCTTTGTGGGGTTTCGTGCATTTCCCGCTGTTGGGCAATGAGATGACGGCCCTGCCCGTGATATCTCTCATGTCTGTTTGGCAATATGTCGGCATTCCCATGATCTTTCTGTACAGTGCCTTGCTGGCGGTGCCTGAAGACATTGTCGAGGCTGCCCGTATCGACGGTGCCAGCAATTGGCGGATCTTCTGGGGCATCAAGTTTCCGCTGATAGCGCCGCAATTCGGATTGATCGTCATTCTGACCTATATCTGGACCTTCAACGGCTTTGATCTCATCTTTGCTCTGAATGGTTCCGCACCAGGTCCGAACTACAGTACGGATATCTTAGGCACTTTGTTTTATCGCACTTTTTTTGGCTCGAGCGGTCAGGTCGCCGATATAGATCTCGGCGCGACCGTCGCAACCGTGATCTTCACGATCATTCTCGTGGTAACGGCGGTCTATTTCTGGCTCGTCCAGCGGCGCCTCAAGACCTATCAGATCTAAGGGGAAATCAGCATGACCCTAGCATTGTCCAACGAGAGCGCGACGCGTTCCACACGCAAGAGCGGCGACGGCCGCGCCTGGTCGGCGGATCGTATCGTCGTTCACGCGCTTCTGATCTTTTTCGTCCTGCTTGCTATAGGCCCAATCCTGATCGTGGTCCTGAACTCTTTCAAGCTGACACCGGCGATCTTCGGCGGTCCGTTCGATCTGCCGACGGCGAAGACATTTAGCGTCGACGGCTATCTGCGCGTCTTCACACGCGGGAATTTCCTCCTGAACTATCAGAACAGCTTGATCGTCACCGTCGTCACCATCGCCCTGACGATCGTCACTGCAACGCTCGCCGCTTACGGCCTTGTGGAATACAAGCTTGGCATTGCGCCCGTGCTCGGCGGACTGTTTATCGTCGGTATCATGCTGCCGATCCGCCTGGGCACTGTTCCGATCCTGCAGATTATGATCTCATGGAACCTGGTGGATACCTTGTCTGCACTGATCCTAGTCTATACCGCCATGAGCATTCCGATCGCCGTCACGCTCATGGTCGCCTATTTCCGTACCGTGCCGACCGAGCTGAAGGAAGCAGCGCGCATCGACGGGGCGGGCGAATTCCGTACGTTTCTGATCGCGCTACCGGTGGTCAAGCCGGGGCTTGCCGCCGTGGCGACGTTGACGATGCTGCCCGTCTGGAACGATCTCTGGTTTCCGCTGGTGCTGGCGCCAAGCAAGAGCAATCAGACAGTCACGCTCGGCGTGCAACAATTCGTCGGACAATTTCTCAATGACTATCCCGCGCTCCTTGCCGCGCTGACGCTCGGCGTCGTGCCGCTGGTCGTGCTCTACATCATCTTCTCTCGTCAATTCATCAAGGGTCTCAGCCAGGGCGTTGGCAAATAGCGTCGCTGTCCTGTTACAATTCTCAAAGATCCGGAGCTTTCCATGGCTGATGTGAAAATCACCAATCTCTACAAGCGCTACGGCGCAGTCGAAGTCCTGAAGAACATCAATCTCGATATCAGATCGGGCGAATTCGTCGCCTTCGTCGGCCCTTCCGGCTGCGGCAAATCCACATTGCTGCGGTGCATCTCGGGTTTGGAGCAGATCTCGCAAGGTACGCTTGAGATCGGTGGCCGTGTGGTCAACGACATCGGCCCGTCGCAACGCGGCATCGCCATGGTCTTTCAGTCCTATGCGCTCTATCCGCACAAGACGGTCTATGACAACATGGCCTATTCCTTGCAGTTGCAGAAGCTGCCGAAGGATCAGATTGACAGGATGGTCATGGCGGCGGCGGAAAAGCTGCAACTCGTGCCCTATCTGAAGCGGCTGCCCAAGGCGCTCTCCGGCGGCCAGCGTCAGCGCGTCGCCATCGGCCGTGCCATCGTGCGCAACCCGAAGGTCTTCCTGTTCGATGAGCCGCTTTCGAACCTCGATGCGGCATTGCGCGTTCAGATGCGCATCGAGATTGCCCAGCTGAACAAGAACCTCTCGGACACGGCGATGATCTACGTGACCCATGACCAGGTCGAGGCGATGACGATGGCTGATAAGATCGTCGTCTTGCGCGATGGTGTAGTTCAGCAGGTCGGCTCGCCGCTCGAGCTATACGAGAGCCCGCAGAACCTGTTCGTCGCCAAGTTCATCGGTTCGCCCGAGATGAACTTCATGACCGGTGATGATGCTAGGGGATACAAGGCGGAAACCGTTGGAGTTCGCCCTGAACACATGAGGATCGAGCCCTCTGGCGGCGTCTGGACCGGTACCGTGATGCATTCGGAAAATCTGGGCGCCGACTCCTACATCTATATCGACATGGGTGGTGCAAAGCCAATCATCATCCGTCAGGAAGGCAAATCGGACTACCGCTCAGGCCAGCACCTGTCCTTTTCGCCGAAGGATGATCGCTACCATCTCTTCGACGCTGGCGGTCGACCGATGGCGCATTGAGCGATGCGCCGGCAGGGCCCCAGTTTGTCGAGCGAGACACTGTGATCGTCGAATATCGATAAGCAAAGTCCGGAGCGCCTGTCGGGTAATATTGAAACAGCTTTTGATAATTATCACGAATCAACCCGCTCATTGCCAGACGGAATCGAATCCTAAAGCGGCCAAGGCGGGATTGGTCGCCATGGGCGTCTTGGTCGCCGTCGCGCGCCATGAGGCGCTCGAAGAGGCCGGGAGCATGGCAATGGCAATCGGCAGTGCTGCTGCGCCGAGTGCTGGCATTTCTGCAGCATGCTCGGCGGGCATCAGGCGTGGCCGGCTGCTGGAGTGCCGATGGGTCATCGACGGGAGTAGCGGAGTTGTGGCGGCGATGAGGCCATCCAGAAGCTCGGTCGGCAGACCGCCGCCGATGACGATGGTGTCGGGATCGAACATGGCTTCGACGTTGCGGATGGCGATGCGCAAATATTGACCCGCTTCCTGCTGCCAGGCCGACAGGCGTGCGTCGCCCGAACGACTGCAGGCGACCAGTTCCTCTGTCGGAACCTCGTCGGGCGTGCGTGTTGGTCCGCAGATCGTCTCCGCTGCTGCGTAAAGGGACACATATTGCTCCAGGCAGCCCCGGCTGCCGCAAGGGCAAAGCCGTCCGCCGGGCTTGACGATCATATGGCCGATTTCACCTGCGCCGCCGAACGCGCCGCGATAGGGATGCCCATCGATGATCAGGCCACCGCCGATGCCGAGATTGAAATGCAGGTAGAAGAAGCTACGAGCGACACGGCCGACGCCATAAAGGCCTTCACCGATGGCGGCGACGGTCGCATCGTTTTCGACAAAGGCTTTGATGCCTGTGAGCTCTTCGAGTTTTGCCACCAGCGGAAACTTGCTCCATTCATCGGCTTCCTGCACCTTGTCGTACCAGAAAGTGCCGTTTTCCACCGTGCCCGGCACGCTGCAGCCTATGCCCCAGATCTTCTCCCGTGCGATCCCGGAGGTCTTGAGCAGTCGGTTGGCCAATGAACCCAGCGCCTCGGCAATCAAGCGGGGTTCGCGCTCGACGAGGTCGCGGCTCTCGCTGGCGATGACGTTGCCGGCAAGATCGACAAGGACGCCGGAAACCCGACGATAGGCCAGCGACAGGCCGATCGTATAACCCCCTTCCGCATCCAGAGACAATTCGACGGCGGGCTGGCCGCGCTGTCCGACCCGCTTGCCTTGCTGGCGGATCAGTCCCGCCATCTCAAGCTCGGATGCTATGTTGGAAATTGCCTGCACGGTAAGGCCGATCATCTGCGCCAGTTCCATGCGGGTGATTGGTCCATTGCGGCGCACGGCGTCGAAAACCGCGCGACGATTGAGCGCCTTGGTCTGAGTCAAATTCGTGCCGGGCAGTGAGCTTTCGCGATCCATTGAATTGAGCATGCCACTTCTTTCGTCAAAGCTTTGATTGCAAGATATTCAAAAACTGTTTAATTAAAAAGTGTTGTGTTATTCTAAGCTGGGAAGTCGGCGAAGAGAACCGCCGGCGGCGCGAGGAGCGTGCGCGTAGACGTAGAATGCTCGTCGCCAAGCCTAAAAGCATGCAACAGCCCATCGTGGATGAGGAGGGTCTATTCCGTGGCTACTGTGACTTTGAGTTTTATGTAACTATTTAGTTATATAATTATCGATCTTTCCAACCTTGGCTCACGCCGAGGACGGTAGTGATTGCGCATGAAAAGCCAAGCATGGGAACTTCTCCGGTCGCAAAAGATGGCCGCGTCTAAGGAGGGTTTTGCTGTGTGCGTAGAATATAATGTAATTATATCAACTTATTAACATAAATTCCGTCGCAAAACTCGGCTGCTGTAGAAATATGAGATATGTATTGGAGCATCCCACAGTGATTTTTGAATGCGAGAGGCTGCACGCCGCTTGACAGGTGAATTTTACCGCTGTTAGCTATTCACCAAATAGTTATTTATGAGAATGTGAGAGGCATGCAGCATGCGGTCTATGATCGACATTGTGGATGTATCGAAGTCCTTCACGACAAGGGCCGCTGGTCTCGTGACTGCGTTGCACGCGGTCAATCTCACAATCCGCGACAATGAGTTCTTTACATTGCTCGGCCCCTCCGGTTGCGGAAAGACCACGCTGCTGCGATTGATCGGTGGGTTTGAGGCGCCGACGACGGGAGAAATCCGCATAGCCGACATTGATGCCGCCCCATTGCCTCCGCAAAAGCGGCCAGTGAACACGGTGTTTCAGAGCTATGCCCTCTTTCCGCATATGACGATTGCCGAGAATGTTGCCTTCGGCCTCGAAATGCGGCGCGTGCCGAAGGCGGAGATCGACCATCGGGTGCGGGAAGCGCTGAGTATGGTCCGGTTGAACAACTACGCCTCGCGCAGCCCCCGCCAACTCTCTGGCGGCCAGCAGCAGCGCGTTGCGCTCGCAAGGGCACTCGCCCCACGCCCAAAGGTATTGCTCCTCGACGAGCCTCTCTCTGCGCTCGATCTCAAGCTCCGCAAGGAAATGCAATCGGAGCTGAAGCGCCTGCAGCAGGAAACGGGCATTACCTTCGTTTTGGTCACTCATGATCAGGAGGAAGCGCTGGCGATGTCCGATCGCATCGCCGTCATGTCGGCTGGCAACGTCTTGCAGGTCGGCGAGCCGAGGGGCATCTACGATAATCCGCAAAGTCGTTTCGTGGCTGATTTCATCGGAGAATCGAATGTCATCCCAGGCGCTGTTCTCGGCCGCGATCCCAGCATCATGATCGCCGTACGCCCAGAGCGCATCGCTGTTACCCCTGCTGTGAGTGCGGGGCAGGGGCGAGCCAGAGGAAAGATCGCTTCGGTCACTTTCCTCGGCCTAGATACGCTTTACGAGGTCGCGCTAGACGGCGGAAGCAAGGTGCGCAGCCGGTGTCGCGATATCGATCCCCCGTTGATCGCCGGCCAGTCCGTCGTCATCGACTGGCCGAGCGGTGTCGAACGTCATCTGATGGATTGAGGAGACGGGCCGCATGAACGAAAACCGTACTCTGGCTCTGATCGCCCCTGCCTTCCTGGTCATCGGCGTATTCATGGTGCTGCCACTCTGTATCGCCGTGGTTTATTCCTTCATGACCGCCAATCCCTATGGCGGCGTCAGCATGCCTTTGACCTTCGATGCCTATGTGCAGTTCCTCTTCCGGCGGGATTTCGACGATAGCTTGATGTTTTCTTGGAGCTACGTAATTATTATCATACGCTCGATCTATCTCGCGGCGGCGACGACCATCTTCTGTCTCATGCTTGGTCTGCCGGTTGCCTGGTACATTGTTTGCCAATCGCTCCAGCGGCGCCGCATCCTACTATTCTTCGTCACTTTACCATTCTGGATCAATACTTTAATCCGAACCTACTGCTGGGTGTTGATCCTGCGCGACGAGGGGCTTGCGAATAATTTCCTGAAATCGCTTGGCATTATTACCGATCCCTTGCCGCTGCTGTATAATGACGGCTCGATCCTGCTTGGCCTTGTCTACACTTTTCTGCCTTTCATGATCCTGCCTGTATACTCGACGCTCGAGCGCATCGATCCGCGACTGATCGAAGTCGCCTATGATCTCTACGCCAATCGCTATGCGGTGTTTCGTCGGGTGATCTGGCCACTGGCGAAACCCGGTGCGCTGGTTGGTGCCAGCATCGTTTTTGCTCCGGCCTTGGGTTCGTTCCTCGCACCTGATCTCCTCGGCGGTGGCAAGAGGCTTTTGATCGGCAGCCTCGTGCAGATGCAGTTCACCACGTCGCGCAACTGGCCGTTCGGCGCGGCCCTGTCGATCGTCGTGACGATAGGCGTGCTTTTGATATTCCTCGCCCGCTCACGCAAGGTAAAGGAAGAGGGTCGCCCATGAGAACCGTCCGCCCCTTCGATTGGCGCCAAACGCCCGGCCTTTCCGCCTTCACGGCGATCATCATGCTATTCTTCTACGCACCCCTGCTGATTTTGGTGATCTACTCCTTCAACGCCAACCAGCTGGTGACGGTGTGGAGCGGTTTCAGCGTCCATTGGTTCGTGGATGTCGCGGCCAATGCCGATATTCGCCGCGCCGCGATCAATAGCGTTGTCATCGCGATTGCAGCGACGATCGCATCGATGCTGATTGCAACGGCAGGTGCCTTGGCGCTGGAGCGGGGCAATCTGCGACGCGGTCGGGCAACGGTGACGGCCATGATCGCGCTGCCTCTGATCGTGCCTGAAATCATCGTGGCGATCATGACGTTGATCTTCTTCTCGATGATCGGCATGCATAACGGCCTCGTCAATCTCATCATCGCCCACACAGTCTTCTGCATTCCGTTTGCATTGCTGCCGGTGCAGGCGCGCTTGCGCGACATGGGAGGAACGCTCGATGAGGCGGCAAGAGACCTCTATGCCAATGAATGGCAGCTCTTCCGGCGCGTGACGCTGCCATTGCTGATGCCGGCGATCTCGGCTGGTGCCCTGATGGCCTTCGTCGTGTCGCTCGATGATTTCCTCATCAGCCTGATGGTCTCCGGAGCCGGCTCCACGACGCTGCCCGTCTATGTCTACGGCATGATGCGGCTTGGTGTGACGCCGGAGGTCAATGCAATCTCGACCATTCTGCTGGTCGTCTCGCTGATCTTCGTCACCGCGTCGCTGCTGCTCGGACGACGCAGCCAGATGGCGGAACAATAATCTCCAGAAAAACAAGGAAGAGGGAACCATGACCGAATTGAAGAAGACAATTTTCGCCGCCGGCCTTTTGGCGGTGACTGCCTGCGCCATGCCGAATGCAGCCTTCGCCGATGCCGGCGTCCTGCATATCTACAATTGGACCGACTACACGTCCGATGAACTGGTCAAGAAGTTCGAGGCCGAAACCGGCATCAAGGTGACGATCGATACCTACGATTCCAACGAGACCGCGCTCGCCAAGATCAGTTCTGGGGCGTCCGGCTACGACGTGATGATCATCAGCAACGATTTCGTGCCGATCTTCGTCAACCAGGGGCTGTTGCAGGACGTGGGCGTCGCCTCCATGCCGAATTTCAAGAACCTTGACCCCAAATGGCAGAAGCGCCCCTGGGATGCCGATGCGAAATATACCGTCCCCTGGGTGTGGGGAACGACGTCCTACTCGGTGGACACGGCCTTCTACAAGGGACCGACCGACAGCCTGAAGGCGCTGTTCGAGCCCTCGGCCGATCTCAAGGGCAAGATCGGCATGTTCGGCTCGCCGAGCGAGGTCATGTCGCTGGCACTCCTCTACATGGGCAAGGAACAATGCAACACCAACCCTGCCGATCTGAAGCAGCTGGACGCGTTGCTCGAGGCGCAGAAACCGTTCGTGAAGGTCTATAATTCGGACGGCACGACCGAGCGACAGGTATCCGGCGAAACGGTTATGCATGAGCAATGGTCCGGTAAGGCGCTGGCCGCACGCCAGCAGAAGTCGACTATCAAATATGTCTTCCCCAAGGAGGGCGCGATCGGCTGGATGGACAATGTCGCTGTCCCGAAAGGCGCCCCGGATCTGGAAAATGCCAAGAAGTTTCTAAACTTCCTGATGGACCCCGAAAACATCGCCCTGCAGCAGAAGTCGACTGGCTACCAGAGCGCGGTCACGGGTTCGAACAAGTTCCTGCCGCCCGACGTCGGCAACTCGCGAGAATTCAATCCGCCGGCCGATCTGAAGATCGTCTTTGCGCCGTCGTGCCCGGAAAAGGCAACGCGCGCCTACGACCGGATTTGGACCAACCTGCGTCAATGAGATCGAACACGCGGCTGGCCATCTCTTGTGGCTCGCCCGTCATGAAGAACCAAACCGGGTGGCCGTTGGCCCGGCCATCCGCCGGATACGAATAAGGGAACAGTATTATGAACCAGATCGTTCACTCCGCCACAACGCAAACCAGTGCGGCGGCACCGCCTCCGCCAGCTTACCTGAAGGCCCTTTCGCCGTTGAGCGCGGATGAAATTCGCGCCGTCACGGCTGTGATCAAGGCAGATCCAGAGCTGGGACCAGATATTCTGTTCGAGAATATCGATCTTCGGGAGCCGACGCCTTCGGAACATCGCGCCCATCTGGAGGGGCAGACGTTGCCGCGCCAGGCTCGCGTCAACGTCAACCACCTCGATCGACCTGGAGTCTGGCAGCTGATCGTCTCGCTGGCCGACAAGTCAATCGTCAGCCGCAAGCATTTCCCGACGGCGCGCGCCGGCTTCATGGTCGAGCAGATGCTGAGCGTCGAGGTGAACGTCAAGAACGATCCGCGCTTTGTCGAGGCTTGCCGCAAGCGTGGCATTGAAGACATGACCGGCGTCATCGTCGATTCCTGGTCCGGTGGCAATTTCGGTCACAAGGACGAGGAAGGACGCCTGATCTCGCATACGTTTTCCTGGCTGCGCGTCCACGAATTCGGGAACTACTATGCCCACCCGATCGAGGGGCTGAATGCCGTCATCGACGTCAAGACCGGCGAGGTGCTGCGCGTCGACGACTATCCCGATCATCCGCCGATCCCGATGACGCGCTATGATTACGATCCGGAATTCCTGCCGGCCCCGTCAGCCCCGCTGAAGACGCTCGATGTCGTCCAGCCGGACGGCGTGAGCTTCACGATCGATGGCCACGCGATAGCCTGGGACAAGTGGACCCTTGCCATCGGCTTCACGCCGCGCGAGGGGCTGGTGCTGCACGATATCCGCTTTGACGGCCGCTCCGTCGTTCGCCGCGCGGCCATTGCCGAATTGGTCGTGCCTTACGGATCGCCGCTCTATGGTCACGCGCGCCAGAACATCTTCGATGTCGGTGAATACGGTTTCGGTAAGCTTACCAATTCCCTGAAGCTCGGCTGCGATTGCCTCGGCACCATTCACTATCTCGATGCCGAGGTGAACGGCATCAATGGAGAGCCCGTCACCATCGAAAAGGCCGTGTGCATTCACGAAGAAGATGCGGGAGTTCTCTGGAAACACTGGGATTTCCGTACCGGTCGCACGGTGTTGAAGCGCGGCCGCAAGCTGGTGATCTCGTCGATCTGCACGGTCGGCAACTACGAATATGCGCAGTACTGGTATCTGGATCTCGCCGGCGAGATCGAGTTCGAAATGAAGGCGACTGGTATCGTCAACACCAATGCCTGCCATCCGGGCCAGCCCGACAAATATTCGACGGAGATCCAGCCGGGCCTCGGCGCGCCGATCCACCAGCATATTTTCTGCGCTCGTCTAGACATGGCCGTCGATGGCTCCGGCAACAGCGTCGTCGAAACCAATTCGTTCATGGAATCGACGAGCGATACCAACCCTTACGGCAATGCCTTCCACGCCGAAGATACTGTGTTGAAGACCGAGCTTGGCGCTGCCCGCAGAGCGGACCTTTCCACTCATCGCAGCTGGAAGGTGATCAATCCTAGCAAGCTCAACCATGTCGGCAAGCCGGTGGGATACAAGCTGCACGCACCCAATTGCGTAACGCCGATGATCCAGGAAGACGGCCCTTCGGGTATCCGTTCGAATTTCATCCGCAATCACATTTGGGTTACGCCCTATGACGAGAACGAACGCTATCCGGCTGGCGAGTTCGTTGCGAATTCGGACGGCTCCGGCGGTCTCGCCGAGATCATCAAGCAGGATCGTCCCGTGGAGAACACCGACATCGTGCTTTGGCATTCCTTCGGCCTGCACCATGTCGTCCGTCCCGAGGATTTCCCGGTACAGCCCTGCATATCATGCGGTTTCTCGCTGGCTCCGGCGGGTTTCTTCGAGATGAACCCCTCGAACAACCTGCCAAACACGATCAACAATGCGAGCGTCCTTGCGACGGACGGCTCGAAAGGATGCTGCTGCTGATCTCCTCAAATAAGGCAGCAGCTCACATGGCCGCTTCGGGCCACGAAGCGGCCATGTGCCTGACATCAAGCTCCGGGCGATATTGTGACCTATACGACCATGATGTTTCGTGACACGCAGATGCAGGCGATCCTTGTCGGGATCTCGCTTGCAAGCGCGTTCTGCTGGTGGCTTCTCGTCGTGGCAATGCCGATGGACGGTGCGGCTATCTGCGGCGTCGATGGCATCGGATCAACCATACCCGCCTGGAACATGGGTCGCATGTTCAGCCTATGCGCGATGTGGGGCGTTATGACACCGGCGATGATGTTGCCGGCAGCGACCATTTCGATCCTGCTGGTATCCTGGGAACGACGCGGCGACCGAATGGTCTATGCAATCGCCACGTCGTTCGCCGGGGGGTATCTCCTGATCGTCTTGTCCTGCAGCACCGTTGCTGCTTTGGCGCAGTGGATGTTGGAGTCAACCGGCGTCATGATCAGCTCAACGACGATCGCTGACCCGTTGCTGAGCGGTCTTCTACTCCTTGCGGCTGGGTTTTATCAATTGTCTCCGCTCAAACGCCCGGCCGCGCCGCTTTGCGGCACGTCATCCCGTGGTAATGCGAGGGATCACGCGGCGATGAACAAGGGCTTCATGCACGGCTGTTCCCGTTTCGGCTGTTGCACCGGCATGATCTGCCTGCAATTTGCCGGCGGCGCGATGAATATCGGCTGGATGGTATTCCTCGCTGCTTGGATGACAGCGGAGGCAGTCTTGCCGTGGAAGCGGCACGTCGCTGTCCTCGCAGGCACAGCATTGCTTGTGGCCGGCGGACTGTGTTTGGAGGGCAGGTTTTGAGCGCTGGCACATTGGCGCATGAGCGCCCGACGCAAGCCTCTTTGCAAGGTTTCGGACCCGGTGCGCACTTGCCGTCGCCTGGCTCGCCCATGATTTCGGTAGCAAGGATCGACGATCTTCACAGGAGGACAAAATGAGCTTTCAATCCTATAATCCCACAACCGGCGCACTCATCGCAACTTACGAGGAGCATAGTGATCCCGAAGTCGAGCGCTTGCTGCAGCAGTCCCATGAGACCTGGAAACGCTGGTCGCTGACGCCAATCGAGGAACGCTGCGCTTTCCTCGTTCGGCTTGCGGACCTGTTGGAAAGCCGCGCCGAAGAATACGGTGCCCTTATCGTATCGGAGATGGGCAAGCCGCTCGCCGAGGCTGTGGGCGAAGTGAAGAAATCGGCCTTCGGAGCGCGCCATTTTGCAAGCGACGGGCCTGCCTATATCGCAGACGAGGCGATTCCCGGCACGCCTGGCAGGATCACCTATCAGCCCATCGGCCCGATATTCGGCGTCATGCCCTGGAACCTGCCGTTCTGGCAGGTACTGCGTTTCTTCATCCCGGCTGCTCTGGTCGGCAATACCGTCGTCGTCAAACATGCCGAAAGCGTGCAGGGATCGGCGGCAGCGATCGAGAAGCTTATTCTCGATGCCGGGGCTCCCGCAGGTCTTTACACCAATCTTGTTATCGACCGCCGACGGGCACCACAGGTTATCGGCGATGCGCGTATTGCCGCAGTGACGGTGACCGGCAGCACGCATGCTGGACGTTCCGTCGCTCAGCAAGCAGGCGCACTTGGCAAGAAGGTCGTGCTCGAACTTGGCGGCTCGGATCCATTCATCGTTTTCGCCGATGCGGATTTCGATAAGGCCGTGCAGATGGCCGTCGTCTCGCGTTACTCCAACAATGCCCAAAGCTGCATCGCTGCAAAGCGGCTTTTCGTGGAGGAGACGATCGCCGATCGATTCACTGCCGCTTTTGTCGAGGCTGTGAAAAAGATCCCTGTCGGCGATCCGATGAGACCGGAAACGAAGCTCGGACCGCTGGCGCGCAGGGATATTCGCGAGGTCGTCGAGCGTCAGTTGAAGGATGCGGTTGATGCTGGCGCGAAGGTATTGGCAGGTGGCAAGCCAATCGAGGGACCGGGCAATTTCTACGAGGCAACGGTGCTCTCGGATCTTCCTCATGACGCTCCGGTCGCCCGAGAGGAGTTCTTCGGGCCGGTTGCAATGCTGTTTACCTTCAAGGACGAGGAGGACGCGATCCGTCTCGCCAACGACACGGAGTATGGTCTGGGAGCAACCGTTTGGAGTGGCAATCCCGAACGAGCCGAGCGCGTTGCTCGGCGCATCGAGGCCGGCGCCGTGTTCATCAACGATTTTGTTCGCTCGGACCCACGGGCGCCTTTCGGCGGCGTCAAGGGATCTGGCTTCGGCCGCGAACTTGGCGGTCTTGGCGCGCGCGAATTGACGAACGCGAAACTTGTCTGGACAGGCGCGTAGCACCTGTAGTTTTGCCTTGGCGGCTTGACGTGGACGTTACGGTTTCGGCAGCGGCGGGCCGCGAAGGGAAGAACAGGCGCATGCGTCAAGCCGTTGGCCGAGCAAATCGTGGACATGCGGGAGGCGAGGCCTCCCGCATGTCTAATCGCGGAGCATGCCATGCCGGGACAGCGGGTGAGTTTTGCCGCAAGGCGGGGTCAGTCCGTGGCGTTTGACTGTTCGAAGGGGCGCTTGTTGTCACCGAGCTGGCGAATATAGAGATGCCGGAAATTCGGGTTGGTATTGATGAAAATGGGAAGACTGGCGGCCCCGATCACGGGGGCGTCATCCGTTATCTGACCGATCACAAGACGCGGCCAGCGCCTGTCCTTGCGCTCGCTCAAAGAGCGATGCAGCGGATATGCCCGCTCCACCAAGGCAGCGATGATCGATGGCGGTAGTGAGCCGCCGACCGTGATGAATTCGGGATCGATCGTGCTCTCGAGTATGGCGGTCAGGAAGCGCAAACACAGGCCGGCTTCCTCCATCCAGGCGGACAGGCGCGGGTCGCGCTGGCTGTGCAAGTCTGCGAGAATTGAAACATCGGCAACCGCTGCATCGGCCTCCTCGCTGCTCCAGTCGAGCGCATTCGCAATGCCGTTCAGCGAGAGAATGGAATCGACGATGATCGGCTCGTCACCATTGCGGGCGCGACTGGGCAGAAAAGGCAGGAGGCCCAACTCGCCGGCGTTGCCCCAGGCGCCCTTCAGGGGCATGCTGTCGACGATGACGCCGGCGCCGACGCCGTAGCCGATATAGAGATGGGCGAAATTGCGCTTGTCCCTGTCACTGCGGGCAAAGTGCTCGCCGATGGCGGCGGCGGTTGCGTCATTTTCGACGAGCACCGTTAGCCCGCAAAGGTCGTTCAGGCGCTGGGCCACCGGGACGCTTGCCCAGGCATCCCATCCGGCCTGCTTGGTGGCAAAGTCATAGATGTCGTCGTCGAGCGTCGGCAGAACCAGGCCGATGCTCCAGATCTTTTCGCGCGGAATCGCGGCCTCCTCGATCAGCTCATCGGCAAGCCGGGCAATGTGCTGCAAGGTTGAATCAGGATCGCGGGTGTCGCCGGTCCAGATCTTTCGGCCGATGACCTCAAGGAGCAGGTTGCAGGCGACCATGACCACACGATTGCGATCGAGATGGATACCGATGGAGAAGCCGGCGGTCGGGTTGGGACCGAGATAGATTTGCGGCTGGCCGCGCTGGCCCTGCGAACGACCGGTCTCGATGATGAAGTGCTGGTCCAGCAATTCACGGGTGATGCCTGATACGGTCTGCGGTGTCAGTCCGACCCGCTTGGCGATATCGACGCGGCTGAGCGGTCCGGACTGATACAGGGCTTCGAAGATGAGCCGGCGGTTGAATATGCGGGAATGTTCGAGATTGGTACCGGTGACGTCGGGCAGCCTTTGCCGGCCACCCGCAAGCTTGGTGAGCTTGGTCGCTTTCGACTCTGTCTTTGGCGTATCGCTCATTCCGTTTCCATTCAGCGCGCCCGGAATTCGTGGCCGAGAATGCCGTAGGCCGGGCTCGAGCGCCGACCGAGCATGGCCTGTCCGGCATCGTTGAAAAGATGAACAGCCGCCACCGGTGCTTCCGCCACGAAACGGTCGCCCGCCTTGCAGAAAATATCGCCCGGGTAGCGAACGGTCAGCATCTGTCCATCGGCCAGTCGCATGTAGATGATGCTCGTCTCGCCCAAATGTTCAACAAGGTCAACCGTTCCCTCGATCTTCATCGACTGACCCTCGCCGGGAATCCAGTGTTCCGGCCGAATGCCGATGGTAATCGGCGCACCGGCTGCAATAGCAGGCCCGGAATAGGGGATATTGACCTGCTGCTCGCCGACCGAAAGGCGCAGAGCACCATTGCCGAGCGAAATCACGCGCGCCTGGATCAGGTTCATGGCCGGAGATCCGATGAAGCCGGCGACGAACAGGTTTGCAGGTGCATGATAGAGGTCGAGCGGGGTTCCCACCTGCTCGACGCGGCCACCGTTGAGCACGACGATCTTGTCGGCCAGTGTCATTGCCTCGACCTGGTCATGCGTCACATAGATCATCGTTGCACCGAGTTCACGATGCAGCTTGGCGATTTCGATGCGAGTGTTGACGCGCAGTGCGGCATCGAGATTCGACAAGGGTTCGTCGAACAGGAAGATCTTGGGTTGGCGAACAATGGCGCGACCGATCGCGACGCGTTGGCGCTGGCCGCCGGAAAGGGCGCCGGGCTTTCGGTCGAGAACGGCGTCGAGCTTCAGGATCGAGGCTGCCTTGCGCACACGGCGGTCGATCTCGTCCTTGGGGATTTTTGCGAATTTCAGGCCGAAGGCCATGTTTCGGTAGACATCCATATGCGGATAGAGCGCGTAGGACTGGAACACCATGGCGATCTGCCGGTCTGCGGGCGCAACGTGGTTCACGATATCGCCGCCGATGCGAATATCGCCGCCGCTGATTTCCTCAAGCCCGGCGATTGCCCGAAGCAGGGTGGACTTGCCGCAGCCGGACGGGCCGACGAAGACGACCAGTTCGCCATCTTCGATCGTAAGGTCGATCCCGTGCAGCACCGTCAGGGCGCCGAAGGCCTTGCGCACATTGGTCAGGGACAGGTCAGCCATCGGTGTTTCTTTCCTTGAAAGCAATAGGCATCATTTTACCGCTCCCGCTGTCAGGCCGGAGACGATGCGGCGCTGGAAGATCAGCACCAGCAGGATGAGGGGAACGGTGACGATGACGGAGGCCGCCATGATCGTTCCGAACGGAAGCTCGAAGCGGCTCGACCCTGAAATCAGCGCCAGGCCGACGGGAACGGTGCGGACCGTATCGCTGAGCGTAAAGGTGAGGGCGAAGAGGAACTCGTTCCACGAGGCGATGAAGGCAAGCAGGCCCGTACTGGCAAGTGCCGGCGCCAAAAGCGGAAAGTAGATCTGCCAGATCATCGCCCAGGTCGAGCAACCGTCCATCCGCGCAGCATCTTCGAGTTCGGCCGGAATCTGCCGGATGAAGCTTGTCATCACCCAGACGGTGAAGGGCAGGCTGAAGATCATATAGGAGAGAACGAGACTGCCGAGGCTGTTATAGAGCCCGAGCCAGCGGATCGTTCCGAAGAGACCCGAAAGAACGACGATCTGCGGAAACATCGAGGCGCCGAGAATAGCAGCCAGAACGACGCCGCGACCGCGAAATTTCAGCTTTCCAAGGGCGTAAGCCGAAGTGATCGCGAAGATCAGCGAGAGCGTGACGACCGAGACGGCCACGATCGCCGAATTCAGGATGTTGCGCAGGAAGTTGCCGTTGGTCAGAAGGTCACGATAGTTCGTAAGATCGATCGGTGGAAAAAAGTCGACCGAGAAGAGAGCTGATCCGGTCTTGAACGACGATACGATCGCCCAATAGAAGGGGAATACCGTATAGAACACGACGATGATCTTCAGCAGGGTCAGTATGATGGCTTTGGTAAGGCGCTTCATGGACATCCTCACTCGCTGATCAATCGGATCTTGGTGAGCTGGATATAGACGGCCGCCACCAGCGAAATCATTACGAAGACCAGCATAGCCACTGCCGAGCCGTAGCCTACATCCTGGAAGTCGACGAGTTGTTGGCGGGCGTAGATCGATATGGTCGCGGTTTCGCGGCTCTTCGAACTGAGAACGTATGCAAGATCGAACATGCGCACGGCGTCGAGCAGGCGAAAGAGAATGGCAACGGCAAGGGTCGGCCATAGCAAGGGCAGGGTGATGTAGAAGAACTGTGCCCAGCCAGGCGCGCCATCGACCTTGGCGGCCTCATAGAGATCGCGGGGGATAATCTGCAAGCCGGCGAGTATCAGGAGCACCATGAAGGGTGTCGTCTGCCAGACGTCGACTGCAATGATTGCCGCCATGGCCGTTCCGGTTCCGGCCGTCCATGCAATTCCGTGGGCGATGAGACCGAGCTTGATCAGCAGAGCGTTGACGACGCCATACTGGTCGTGAAGCATCCACTGCCACATTTGCGCAGAGACCACGGTCGGGATCGCCCAGGGGATCAGCATGACGGCGCGCAATGCGCCGCGGCCCTTGAGCTGACTGTCGATGAGGAGGGCGATGCCGACGCCAGCGAGAGTTTCAAGTGTTACAGACGTCGCCGAGAAAAAGGCGCTGTTGCGCACCGCATGCCACCAGTCGCCGTCTTTCATCAGCGCCAGATAGTTGCGAAAGCCGATGAACCGCGGCAAGTCGCCTGCATCCAGCGTGGCGTGCATGAAGGAGAGGTAGGCGGTGCGGGCAAGCGGCCAGGCGGTGACGGTTGCAAGCACGATCAGCATCGGAGCAAGCAGTAGCCATGGTTCGATACGTTTGATCCAGCCGGATTGAATAGTTGTCTGCGACGTCATGCCGTGGCCTTGATCGTTTGCCGGCCATTGCCGGGTGGTTTTGCCAGTGCGGCTCCGACGACGCCGGCGCTCTCGCCGAGCGCTGCGACGAGAAGCGGGATGGACCTGCAACTCTCTGCAAAGATGTTTTCGCGCATGTGCTGTTCCAGTTTCTCGCGATAGCGGCCGGTCGAGCAGCCCAGTCCGCCGCCGAGAATGACCACTTCGGGGTCGATCACGTTGACCATCTGCGCTATCAGCCGGCCGGTCACTTCCGCAGCCTCGTCGATCACGCGCATGCCGATGAGGTCTCCGCCAGCGCTTAGCGTTTCCAGCGAGCGCACGCCGTCCTTGGGGAGCGCTCCACTGCGCCGTGCAAAGGAAAGCTGCATGCCTTTGCCGGAGGCAAAGTCTTCGGCATTTGCAACCGTCAAGCCGGTGTCATCGTCCTTGGGGAGCGCCAGAGCGGAGCTGGCGAAATGGATCGCAAAGCCGTTGGCGCCCGACCACGGTTTCCCGTCGATGACAAGCGAATAACTCATGCCCGTGCCGAGGGACATATAGATGAAGCTGCGATGCTGAGTGCCGGCGCCGAACCGGGCCTCCGCATGGGCGGCCGCGCGTACATCGCTGTCAACCATCGCCGGAAGACGGGCCATGTCCTCGATCTGCGTTCTGATGCTCTCGATCGAGAAATTCCAGTTGCTGCAGACGCGACCCTCTAGATCGACAAGTTCCGGGACGACGATGCCGACCGATGCGGGCGCTTTGCCTTCGCTGTTGGCGAGGGCTTGGATCTCGGCGGCGATCTCGGCCACATCGTTGATGATAGCGGCGGGGCCTGCAGCGACGGGAGTGGGTTTGCGTCGAAGATGCGTGACGGCACCCGTCTCGATGTCGACTAGGCCGGCCGCGATCTTGGTGCCGCCAAGATCGATGCCGATACGGTAGCCTCCTTTGCTTGAAGAGGCGATCCCGGGATCTTCTTGGGGTGCGCCCATCATGCCCGGCCTGCTGCTGCCGTATCGAGAAGGATGCGAACCTGTTTGCAGCGATGGATGATGGTCGCCGGCCATTGCGGATCGAAGCGATCGCTTTGCGTCAGGCGCTTCGCAGCCTCTCGCTTGTGGGCGCCATGGATGACCATCGCGACGGCCTTCGACAGATTGGCGATGGTGCCAAGGCCGACCGTCAGGCCGTGATGCGGCACGGCGTCAAGGGATGGGAAGTTGGGGAAAGTGCCCAGATTGTCGCGGCGCGTCTCTTCTGCAAGCTTGACGATGCAGCTTGGCCCGTCAGCCGGGCTTCCGGGTGGGTTGAAGGCGACATGGCCGTCGGTCGCGCCGGATGCGAGGATGAAGAGGTCGACGCCGCCGGCCGCTGTGATGCGATCGTCATAGGCACCGGGATTTGCCGCATCCGGAAACCAGACATGGTCCTCGGGTATCTGATGCGCAGTCTCGACGCCTGCGTTCAGCCTTTGACGTATCTCGTATTCCGCAAAGCGGCGGCAACTATTATGGGCGTCGGGCGGGCAGAGCCCGAGGCCGTCATCGCCGCCGCCGAGATACTCGTCCATCATGACCAACACGAGGTTGGACAGGTTGAGATTACCGGCCTTAGCCTTGTCCGCCATGGCGTCGTAGATCGGCTTTGGCGAGCGGCCGCTCGGGCAGCCCAGAAGAAATTGTCTGCCTCCGGCATGCGCCGCGGCAATCGCCTTCAAGATGTCGTTGGCGAGCACATCGCCGATTTCGGCCGGGTTGCTCAGGATTTCAGCGCAATGTGCGGACAATGTTTCCTCCAAACAGATCAAGCGGGTCGTGGCCCGTGGCTCGGCCTTACAGACCGAGCGTCCTCAGATAGTCGCGATTGTGCTTGGCAATGGGATAGGGCTTTTCCGGCGGGCAGGGATACATGTCCTGCTCGACGACGGCAAAGCCGTCATAGCGGCGCGCCTCGAGGAACTTCACCACTTTTGCGAAGTCGATGACGCCCTTGTCGAGTTCGCACATGACGCCCATCTGGAAGGCATCCATGAAGGGAATGTTCTCGTCCGTGATGCGCTTGCGCAGCGTGCCGTCCATATTCTTGAAGTGATAGTAGGGAATGCGATCGGCGTGTCTTTCCATGAAGGCGAGCGGGTCGGCGCCCGTATAGATGTGATGGCCGAGGTCGAAGCACAATCCGACATGGTCGGGCTTCGTATCAGCGAGAAGCCGTTCGATTTCCGCTTCCGTCTCGATGCAGGTGCCGACATGAGGATGAAAGACGAACTTCATGCCATATTGTTCGACGACACGTTTGGCGGTCGCGCTAACAATCGCGATCATCCGCGCCCACGCCTGGTCATCAAGCAGCCGGTCGCCCGGTGCGGCATAGGACTCGGATTCGTCCATCAGGACGAACCATTCCGCGCCCGCCGCCTTCAGAAGCGCGCAGATCGGCCCGACGCGGGCAGCAAGCGTTTCGGCGGAATCGGCAAGTGAAAGCGGATGCACGACGCCCGTGCCGCAGAGCTTGATGTCGCGACGGCCAAGCTCGGAAAGCAGCGTTTCAGGATCGGTCGGTAGATAGCCCCATGGCCCGAGTTCGGTCCAGCCGTAGCCGGCTTTCTGCACTTCGTCGAGATAGCGTTCCCATCCGACCTGCTTCTCGTCCTTCGGATACCAGACGCCCCAGGAGTCGGGTGCAGTCGCCACTTTGATCGTCATTGTCTTGTCACCTAATATTCGGGATAAAGGGGTCCGCACCGCCTCGTCACGGGTGCGGACCTCCTGGTCTGAAAGCGTTACCAACCGCCGCGCGACTTCAGCGCATCGAGCTTGGATGCCAGGTCATCAATGGCCGTATCGCTCGTCGCCGGGGTTGCTAGGGCGGAGTGAATGTTGTTGGAAATCTCCGTCGAAACGCGGGGATAGTCACTGCCGGTGACACTGGTCGGCCGGGTCACGACGTTTTCGAAGGCCGCCTTGGCGGTCGTCAGGAACGGAATGGCCTTCAGGACGTCGGCGTCGGAAAACAGCGACGAGATGCTGGGAATATAGGAGCCGGCGATGGCCCGGCGCTTTTCTTCCTTCTCTCCGGCAAGGTAAGCGACGAGTGCGGCGGCTTCCTTCGGATGGGTCGAATACTTCGACACACCGAGATAGGCAGCCCCGTCGATACCGACATGCTGGCCCTTTGCGCCCTTCGGCAGGGGAGCCACGCCGACCTTGTCCTTGATGGCGCTGTCGGTGCCATTGGCAAGCGACCAAGCGTAGGCCCAGTTGCGCATGAAGACGGCATCGCCGTTCTGGAAGACGCCGCGCGAGCCCTCTTCGTCATAGTTGAGAACGCCGGCGGGGGAGATCGTTCCGGCCCAACCGGCCGCCGTCTTCAGCATTTCCTTGGCTTCGGGCGTATCGATGGTGATCTTGCCATCGGCATCGATGAAGGTGCCGGCGCCGCTGCTGGCGAACCATTCGGTGGCGTTGCAGACGAGGCCCTCATAGGCGCGGCCCTGCCAGACATAACCCCACATTTTGTCGTTGCCGGCCTTGCGTTCACCGTCCTGGACGAGTTGCGCCGTCGTCGTCAGATCGGCCCAGGTTTCGGGAACCTTGGCGCCATACTTGTCGAGCAGGTCCTTGCGGTAAAAGAGGAGGCCCGTATCCATGTACCATGGTGTCGCGACGAATTTGCCGCCAACAGTGCCTGCGGCGACCGCCGAGGGGAAAAACTTGTCAATCGTGCCTGCCGGCAGTGCGTCCTTGAGATCGAGCAGATGGCTTTTCAGCGGCCCGACCCAGACGCCGTCGAGGATCATGACGTCGACATCGGTCGACTGGGCCGAAAGCAGCTGCTGGTAGAGCGACAACACGTCGTCCCAGTTGGCTGGCATGGTCGTGATCTTGACAGTGTTGCCGCTTTCCTTGGCCCAGGCTTCCGAACCTTCCTTGCAAAGTTGCAGTTCGATGCCGGACGACGAGCAGAAGATGTTGATGGTTTCGGCTTGCGAAATAGCCGGGTAGGCGGCCGTAAAGCCGAGAGCGGCGAAACTGAATGCGAATACCTTGCCTATGGTCATAACGTACTCCCCTTTTATTAAATCCATATTGTGGATCATAATATCGAGGTCACGGCATCTGTAAATGGAATATTTCATCGTTTTACAAAAAAAGATCGAACGTTCATTCTATTTTGGCCTTGAGCAAGTGCTTTTCATTAGATAATTAAATGCGCATATCGAATTTAATTGGCGCCGGCAGCGCGAGCAGAGGAGTGGAACATGCGATTGAGAGTTGGCTTGGTTGGACTGGGGGAAGTGGCGCAACTGATGCACATCCCGACGCTGCACAAATTGCGCGAGCAGTTCGAACTGGCCGCCGTGCACGACGTTTCGCCTTCAGTGCTGCAAGAGGTGGCCGATCACTGGCAAGTTGCCAAGCGTTATGACACGGCGACCGCGCTCCTTGCCGATCCTGCGATCGATGCTGTCTTGATCCTCAGCCCCGATCAGCATCACGGCGAACAGGCAAGAGCGGCGATCGCCGCCGGCAAGCATGTCTTCATCGAAAAGCCCGCCTGCCTCACCGCATCAGACCTTGATGAGCTTGTCGCCGCTGAAGCCGCATCCGACCGCGTGGTTATGATCGGTTACATGCGCCGCTTCGCTCCGGCGTTCATGGCGGCAAAACAGGAGCTTCAAAACTTTGAGGCGATTTCCTATGTCCGCGTCCGCGACGTGATTTGTGAGGGGCCGTGGTTCTTCAACCAGACTGACAAGGTCGTCACGCCGAAAGGCGATATACCGGCTGACCTGATCGATCAGAGCCGGGCGCTTCGCAAAGCCATGATGGACGCCATGTGCGGGCCCGATTCGCCTGCGATCATCAGGCGTGGCTATGAGGTGATGACCGGGTTGTGCTCGCACTCGCTGTCGGCCATGCGGGATCTTCTCGGAGGCTCGCCGACGCGAGTGATCGGAGCACAATTGTCGCAGAATGGCGAACAACTGACTGCGATGTTCGACTATGGCAGTTTCACCGCCATCTATGAATGCCTCATTGACGACATTGCCCGTTTCGACGCCGGCATTGAGGTATTCTCGAAAAACAAGCGTCTGCACTTCCGCTACAATACGCCGTATCTGCGCAATCTGCCCATGACGCTGGAGGTGCAGGAAAGCACCGCAGACAGCAATCTTGTCCGCACTCTTGGCCCATTCCACAAGGATGCGTTCCAGATCGAGCTCGAGGCTTTCCATGCCTGCGTTGCCAGCGGTGCTCCGAACCGCACGCCACCGTCGGACTCGAAAAGAGATATTGAGCTCTTCTCCAAGATTCTGGCGAGCGCGCGGTCAAATTTGGCCGAAACCAGCTCCAGATAGTCTCTGGTCTAACATCAATACGGAAAGCGTAGGCGCCGGAGATCGTTCCGGCGTCTGCCGTTAACCGGCACCGAGAAATACGCGGCGTTGTTCCTATCGGCCTGTTTGACGGCACTGCATGGCAATAGGGTTGTTCTGCCATGGGGTAGCGGTCGAATGCCGTCAAACTCGATGCGACCAAGCAGGCCGCAACTGCTAATGCCGCAAACTGCTTGCCCGGATGACAAGCTCGTGGGCTAAAATTGTATTGTCATTGCCGGCATTGTCCTCAATGAGGGCTCTCAGTTTCCGCACGGACTGTTCGGCCATGTCGCGGCGTGGGAGGCGGATCGTCGTCAGTGGTGGGTCCATGACGGCCGAGAAGCTGAGGTCGTCGAAGCCGGCGACGGCTATGTCCTGGGGGATGCGCAAGCCGTGTTCCTTGAGGGCGGCAATCAGACCATAGGCGGATTCGTCGTTTGAGCAGAAAATGGCGTCCGGTAGCACGGACCGGCTGGTGATCTCGTCGGCCGCCTTTCGTCCGTCATTCATCGTGAACCCGGACTGGATGTAGAAATCGGGGAGGTTGGAGAGCCCGTGATCGGCGAGCGCCTTTTCCCAGCCTCGCCGGCGGGCAATCGCCATAATTTCCTTTGGCGGTCCACCGAGATGCGCGATGCGCTTGAAGCCCTGCTTTGCAAGGTGATCCACGACATCATAGGCCGCCTTCACCTCATCGATCTGCACTGCGGTAATGCCGGTAAGATCGGGCGTGGGGCTCAATGTTCGTACGATCGGCAGGCGCTGGCCGGCGGCAATGCGCTCGAGAAGGCGGGGAGGGCAATAGCTGGCCGTCAGAAGAACGCCGTCGATGCTTCCCGCCAGCAACTCGTCGACATAGCGATCGGAGCGACCCGGATCGATGGCGGTATGGGCGATCATGATGTCATAGCCGCAATCATAGGCCGCGCGATCGATATGCATGAGAAGGTCGGGAAAATTCGGGTTTGCAAGGTTCGGAATAAGCACCAGAATGACCTTGCTGCGTTTCAGCCGCAATGATCGCGCGTGGCGATTGACCGCATATCCCGCCTCCTTGGCCGCCTGGGCAACCCTCTGTCTTGTTTCCTCTGGGATCGGCGGGAGGCCGGCCAATGCGCGGCTGACGGTCGAGGTGGAGACGCCGGCGATACGCGCGATGTCCGCCATCGTCGGGATGCGGTTTTCAGGAGCAGGTGTCGGCTTTCGTTTCGCCATTGGGCCTCTTCAAACAGGAGCGGGTCGTTCACATCCAATAAATATGCGATCTCACTCTTGCACGCAATCGATTGCGCTGCTAGCTTCGCGCAATCGATTGCGTAAGTATCGGCAAAGTGGAGGAGACTTTGCCGGACGGGCTGGGAGGGCCGTATGTCGACGTCGACACTTTCAATACAGCTTTATTCGCTTCGGCATCTGGGCGGACTCGATCAGCAGCTTGATGCGGCCGTGCGGGCCGGCTTTACCAACGTTGAGACCATCGGCAGCCATCTCGATGAACCAAGGGCCCTGAAGGCTGCTCTGACAAGTCGCGGCTTGGTCGCGCCGAGCGGTCATATCGGCCTGCCGGCCCTTCGCGGCGAATTGGAGCGCGTCGCGGATGCCGCCGCCGAGGCCGGTATTGCACAACTCTTCATGCCGGCCCTGCCGCCGGAGGAGCGCAACGGCGATACCGATGCCTGGCGCCGTGTCGGCGCCGAACTCGGCGAAATGGCCGTTCGCCTGAAAGCGCGTGACATATCGCTCGGCTATCACAACCATCATTGGGAACTTGCGCGTTTCAGCGACGGCTCCCGTCCGCTCGACTGTCTCTTTACAGGCGCTGCCGGCAGCCCGCTCGTCTGGCAGGCCGATGTCGCATGGCTTGCCCGGGGCGGCGATGATCCGAAGGCGTGGCTCGAAAAATATGCAGGCCTCCTCGTCTCTGCCCATGTGAAGGATCAAGCCCCGGCGGGGCGGAATGAAGACGAGGACGGCTGGTGCGATGTCGGTTCCGGCATCCTCGATTGGCCTGATCTGTGGGCCTTTGCCAGTGCTCGCGGTGCCCGCCTGATGGTCGTCGAGCATGACAATCCCAAGGACCCGGCGGGCTTTGCCGCCAGAAGCTTCTCCTATCTTCAGACGATCCGATAGTCCGATCGTCCGGCATCAGTGCAGATCGATTTCGTTCAACAAGGGGGGAGGAACCACAGATGAACGGCAAGTCGGGTAGCATGACAATGAATCGCCGATCGTTCCTCGGAGCGTCGGCTGCGGCCCTGGCTGCAAGTGCTGCAGGCAAGGTATTTGCGGCAGATGAAACTCTCACGTTCTGGGACATGGTCTGGGGAACGGGTGCCACTTACACCGCTGCTGCCAAGGAGCTTGCGGGCAAGTATACGCCTGAAGGCGGCGCGCTTGGCGTTCGTTACCAGTCGATACCCTGGGCAAACTGGTATCAGACCTTCACCTCGGCGGCTGCGTCGGGAACGACGCCGGCGGTCAGCTCCGGCGCGGCCTTCCTGCCGTTTTATTTTCTCGAGCAGGGAGTGGCCATTGCGGCCGACAACCTGATCGGCAAGCTCGACAAGGACGGCAAGAACGACTTTCTGCCGGGCCTGCTGCCTGCCATGAAGACGGATGGCGGTTATGCCGGCGTTCCCTGGTCGATGGATCTCCGCGTCATCTGGTATCGCAAATCGCTGCTGGAAAAGGCCGGCGTCGAGCCGCCGACCGATTGGGACGGCTACATCAAGGCTGGTGAAGCCCTGAAGAAAATCGGCCATATCGGCCTCGGCCTTGCAGCCGGCAGCACGACGACCGATGCGCAGCATACCGTTGCAGCCCTGATGATCAACAATGGCGGCGGCTTCTTTGCGCCAGATGGTTCTTTGAATTGCGTCAGCGATCGCAACATCGAGACCCTCGATTTCATCAACGAGCTCGTGCGCAAGGGCATCATCGATCCCTATGCTGCAAGCTACACCTCGGACAATCTCGCAAGCGACTGGAAATCCGGGCGCGTCGCCATGGGTTTCGGGCAGACCGGCCTCGACAAGACGTTGCCGCAAGAGATCAAGTCCGATGCTGTAGTCGCGCATCCGGTAAAGGCTCGCCACGGCGATCTCGGCACCGTCTATTACATCAACTCGCTCTGGATGTTCACGACGACGCCTTCGCAGGAATCGTCGGAGGCCTTCCTGGCCTGGTATCTCGACAATATGCATGTCTACTGGACGAGCGGGGTTGCGATCGACGTGCCGGTCAAAAAGAGCATCGCCGATCTGCCCATCATCCAGAGCAACCCCAACCTGGTTCTTTCTATCAACGAATGGCAGCCGGTCGGCAAGACGATCGGCGCTCAGGCGCCGCATGCCTTTGCCGCGCTGAATGCCGTCGATGGCGGTGCCGCCAGTGCCGCCTTCGTGCAGCAGATCATCCAGGGAAAGACGAAGTCTAAGGACATTCTGGAAACCCTGGAGGCTTCCCTGCGAAAGGTCGTGCAATAACATGGCCGAGGCGCATGCGATATCGGAGGGACGACGGTTGACGAGGACATCGGCGGCTTCACGCGCCGGTGCGCAGACGGGGCGCAAGGCGACCATGATCGGCCTTGCCATGCCGTCGATCCTGCTGATGGCGTTGATCAACGCTTATCCGCTGGGGTTTGCCCTCGTGCAATCCGTTCACAATGGTGGTCTGCTGCGCCTCGGTAAGTTCATCGGCTTCAGGAATTATCTCAACGTCCTGACGGACCCAGCCTTCTGGTCGGCTGCGTCCTTCACGTTGCTGTTCACTATTTGCGGCGTGTTCGGCAGCTGGTTGATCGGTTTCGGCCTGGCAATCCTCCTGAAGCCGCAATTTCCTGGGCGAAACCTGTTCAAGGTGCTTCTGCTGTTGCCGTGGATCGTGCCGATCGTCGTCACCTCCATGAGCTGGAACTGGCTGGTCGCAACCCCCGGCAGCCTTTTGCCGCAACTGGCCGAAACACTGGGCTTCGGGCAGATCCTCTTTCTCGCCGATCCGACTATGGCGATGATCACGGTCTGTCTGTTCAAGATATGGATCAGCTATCCCTTCATGATGATGATGGGAGCGGCGGCGCTCGAGAGCATAGACAACAGTGTTTATGAAGCCGCAACGCTCGACGGTGCAAATTCGCGCCAGCAGATCCGCTACATCGTTTTGCCGATGACTGCCCGATCCACCTATATCAGCTGGATACTGATGACGATGTTTTCGGTCAACGACTTTGCGACGATCTATCTTCTGACTGGCGGCGGCCCGGTAAACGCCACGACCTCGCTGATCGTGCTCGCCTATCGCTCGGTCTTCCAGGATTTCCTGCCCGGTTACGGTGTTGCGATTTCCTTCATGATGACGATCGTTCTGGTCGCTCTCTCGCTCCTGCTGTTTCGGCAGGTGCGCAAAGCCAAGTTCTAGGAGGCTCTCATGGCGGTAAAGGCAGTGACCGCGAGCACGACCGTCGGCATCGGCAAATCGGCCGGCTGGACACGCACGATCGTGCTTGCATTGGTAACGCTCATCGCCTTGAGCCCGATCCTGGTGATCTTCGGCCTTGCCTTGCGGCCACGCCTTTACTCCGACGTCACCGGACCGACGCTCGAGACATTTGTCTATGTCATTCGGAATACTGATATTCTGGTATGGTTGAAGAACAGCCTTATCGTATCCGTCATCGCCTCCTGCCTGGCGCTATTTGTTGCAGCACCTGCCGGTTATGTGCTGTCGCGCGCCCGCGGCGGTGCCGTCTCGCTCTATTCGATGCTGATCTTCATCATCCAGAGCTTTCCGATCGTCGTCTTCATCATCCCGCTCTTCATCATGCTGTCGCGGCTAGGGCTTGTCGATACACTGGCAGGCGTTTCGATCATCTATGTCGCCTCGAGCGTGTCGGTCGCCTGCTGGATGATGGCCGCCTATTTCGACGGCATACCGACGGATCTCGAAGAGGCAGCCTGGATCGACGGCTGCAGCATGTTCGGCGCATTTTTACGTATCGTGCTCCCTAATTCGCTGCCCGGCATTCTGTCGACGGCGATCTACGGCTTTCTCGTCGCCTGGAACGACTATCTGGTCGCACTCGTCTTTTTGCGCACGGACAGTCGCTTCACTTTGCCTGTCGGCCTGCAGACATTCTTCCAGCAAAACCAGACCGATTGGGGGCCTGTCATGGCCTGCGCCGTGATCATGCTTGCGCCCCCAGTCATCATCTTTGCCTTGCTCAATCGCTTTTTCAGTATCGGTGGCATCGGCGGCTCGCTCGCCGGCCGATGATATGATCTCAAGAGGCTTCCCATGTCAGATGCCAAGAACCGCGCGTTCAGGCTCGAAACCTTTCGGGCCGTGCTCGATCGCATCATTCCGGCGGATGATTATCCCGGTGCGCTCGATAACGGCGTAGACTCCTTCATTCTTTCGCTGTGGGATGCCGGTCTCGTTGCCGATTGCGAGGCGATCGATCAAGGCCTCTTGGATCTCGACGCGCAGACGTCGGGCCGCTTTTCGATGTTGTCGTCCGAAAGCCAGGACCTCCTCCTTGCGGAGCACAAGGAGGAAACCTGGTTTAGCATACTCTGCGAACTGGCTGCGGAGGGGTTTTATGCCGACCCTGCAAACGGCGCCAATCCGGACGCGATTTCATGGAGAATGATCGGCTATCGCCCGGGCTTGCCCGAGGGGCCAAGCGGTCCTTGCGAGAATCCACAGGATGCCGTGCGCGGGAGGTTACGGGCATGAAGATCGACTATGATGCGATTATCGTGGGCGCAGGCGCCGCCGGCAATATCGCAGCCGGCGTGCTGGCCGAGGCCGGCAAGCGCATCCTGCTCATCGAGCGCGGCAAAAGTCGGACCTATGCCGAAGACGGTCATCGCGATCATCTTCGAAATCATCGGTTGCAGGCTTACGGCTTCAATACCGGGCCGGAGATCGACGGCAATCCGCGCGTGTTCATCGATCAGCAGGGCAGGCGGCACGTCATCAAGCCGCACCAGGATAATTATCACGTCAATGCGGCTGTTGTCGGCGGCGGGACCTTCGTCTACGGCGGGCTTGCCTGGCGCTTCCACCCAAAGGATTTTCTTATGGCGTCGACCTATGGGCGGCCGGAAGGGTCCTCGCTGGTCGATTGGCCCATTTCCTACGACGATCTGGAACTCTGGTATGGGAAGGCCGAGCATGAGATAGGCGTTTCGGGTGATGGCAGCGGCGACCGCAATTCGGGTCCGCGCGGCCGCGACTATCCGATGCCGCCGGTAGCAGATAACCCAACGAGCGCCCATCTCAGAGCTGGCGCCAGTGCGCTCGGCCTCTCGACGTTTACGCCGCCGCTTCTCGTCAATACCGTGCCGCGCGCCGGACGAGGGGCCTGCATCCACTGCGGCTCATGCGTCGGGTTTCCCTGCCCGAGCAACGGCAAGAACGGCACGCAGAACACCATGCTGCCACGCGCGCTGGCGACGGGGCATTGCGATCTCCTGATCGAGACGGTCGTGGAGAAGGTCGCGACCGACGATCGGGGTAACGTCATAGGCGTCGATATTCTTGAGGCGGATGGGGCAGGGCAGTTCAAGTCCCGCCGCATTTGCTCAAGCATGGTTATCCTCTCGGCCGGGGCGATCGAGACGGCGAGACTGATGCTATTGACACGCACCAACCGCGAGCCGAACGGGCTCGGCAACAATCACGATCAGGTCGGCCGCAATCTGCAAGGGCATTATTATCCGACTGTCTTCGGGCTATTCGAAGAGCCTGTTCAAGACAGCAAGGGCCCAGGCGTCACGATTGCGACTACAGACTATAATCACGGCAATGATGGCGTCATTGGCGGCGCCATGCTGGCCGATGATTTCGTCATGCTGCCGATCATTCTTTGGAAGTCCGGCTTGCCGGACGACCTGCCGCGGTACGGGCTGTCGGCAAAGCACTTCATGCGGGATAACTTCACGCGCATCGCTCAGATCAAGGGGCCCGTTCACGAAATACCGAGTGCCGATTGTCGCGTTCGCCTCGATCCGGAAATCCGCGACAAATATGGGCGCTCCGTCGCTCAATTGTCGGGAACGACGCATGGCGAAACCGTTCGAACCGCGGACTATATCCTTGAGAAAGCCGATGCCTGGATGCGGGCATCGGGTGCGGTGCGGACATGGGGCAAGAGGCAGACGCTCCGCCTTTCGGCGGGTCAGCACCAGGCAGGCACCTGCCGTATGGGGGAGGCGCCGCAGACCTCGGTGACCGACAGCTTCGGCAAGGTCTGGGGCCACGACAATCTCTATGTGTGCGATGCCTCACTGCATCCGACCAATGGTGGCTATAACCCTGTTTTGACGGTCATGGCGTTGGCTTTTCGAAACGCGGAGCGGATCGGCAACCTTCTCTGATGGGGAATAGGTGCGGCAGGCTCGGTCATGAACGGCAACTCGCCGATCGTGGCTTAGCGCGATGTGAGGCTTTCGGCCCATGCATCGAAATCCATGCAATTTCGAGGTTGTTGACAGGAACGGGATCGCATAAGCTGTTTGTATTATCGTTAATCCAAGTGGAGGAGAGACCATGCCGTCCATGCGCCCGGGGCCGGAAACCCGACGCTTATTGCCCCGCCAAATCAGCGAACTTGTCGTCTTCGACATGGCTACATCGACGGCGCGCGTGATTTATGAAACCGGCGAGCTTATCGAAGCACCCAACTGGTCGCCCGATGGCAAGTGGCTGATCTACAATGGTGACGGCCGCCTCTTCCGCATCTCTCCGGATGGTCAGGATGGCCCGCATCGGGTCAATACGGCACCGGTCGAAAACCTGAACAACGACCATGTCGTATCGCCGGACGGGCGTTCCTTCTTCGTCAGCGCCAATGACGGTCATCTCTATCAAGTGCCTTTCGAGGGCGGTGCGCCGCGTCGCGTCTCCAACGAGCATGAAGCCTCGCGCAGCTTCAAATATTACCTGCATGGCATTTCTCCCGATGGCGCGACGCTTGCCTATATCGGGCTGGAGCGCCGCGAGGGCGGCGGCATATTCACGCGCGTTTGCACTATTCCTTCAGCAGGCGGTGATGACGTTTTCCTGACCGATGGCGCATGCCCTGTCGATGGGTCCGAATTCTCGCCGGATGGGAAATGGATCTATTTCAATTCCGAAGCCGCCGCGACGCAGGCCGGTCATGCCCAGGCTTTCCGCATGCGCCTGGATGGCTCCGGGCTCGAGCAACTCACGCATGACCAGCGGGTCAACTGGTTCCCGCATCCGGCACCCAATGGGCGGGATCTCGTCTATCTGAGCTATCCGGTGGGAACGCTGGGCCACCCTGCGGACAAGGATGTCATCCTTCGGCTCATGTCCGCGGCAGGCGGCAAGGCGCGTGATCTCGATGCGTTCAACGGCGGCCAGGGCACGATCAACGTGAATTCCTGGGCGCCGGATTCAAGCGCTTTCGCCTATATCCGCTACCCGGCGGCGGGTTGAAGAGGCTTGCCGGCATAGCCTAGGTGCGAAGGGTCGAATTCGAGCTTTGGCGTATCAGGAGATCCGGCTCGATCAGCGTGACGCGCGGCGGCGGCAGATCCGCTTCCGCGCTGATCAGATCGACGACGCGTTCGACGGCCATGGCTGATACACGCTCGACATTATAGTCGACCGTCGAGATTGGCGTGACCGCATATTCACCGAACTCGATATTGTCGAAGCCCATCAGTGCCACGTCATCGGGGACGCGAATGCGGTTGCGGGCGCAATATCGCAAGACGCCCAATGCCAGTGAATCATTCGTCGCGAAGATTGCTGACGCGCCGAGCCGTTGGCTGAAGATCGTATCTGCAGCCCAGTAGCCATGCGCGACCGAGTGTCCGCTCGGCTTGATGAACAACGCTGTATCGATGTCCGCACCCGCATCTCGGTATGCCTGCATGTAGCCTTCGAGCTTTTCCGAGTTGCCGAGCTTCGTGCCGCCATCGATGATTGCGACGCGGCGGTGGCCGCCGCTCAACAGGTGGCTGACTGCCTTATAAGCTCCCATCCGCTCATCCATGCAGACGGCATCGATACCCGCATCGGGATCGCCGACCAGCAGAACGACTGGATAATTGCGCGCCCGCAGCTTACGGATATGATCCAGGCGGCGATGGCTACAGGGAAAGACCAGCATGCCATCGGCCCGCCGCGCCCGAAAGGTCTCGATCATCTTCTCCTCGACGGCGATGTCATTGTTCGACGTCGCAAAGAGGGTCGTGTAGCCGCGTTTGGAGAGCTCGCCTTCAACAGCCTGCGCCACGGCCGTCAGCACGGGATTGGAAAGGTCGGTCAGGATCAACCCGATTGACCGGGTTTCCCGGCGCACCAGCGACGTGGCGACATAGTTGGGCAAATAGTTCAGCTCGCGCGCCACATCCGCGATCAGGGCGCGGGTTTCGGGCGGAATTCGCGAGCTGCCCCGCAAAGCCAGCGACACGGTGTTCACAGAAAATCCCGTCTTGTCGGCGATGTCCTTCAAGCGCGCCGCAGGCTTTGCCATGCAAATTCGACTCCTGTCACACCGTCTGTTGCTTCAGAGCGGCGATGGCTCTGTATTGCAGGCAATCCGGTGCCATTTCCATCAATTCGATCCTGTTGCCGTCAGGATCTTCAATCCACGCGCCACGATTCCCGTCAAGCCCGGACTTGAGCGGTGAGGTGAGCGCAATTCCCGCCTTTTCCAGCTTTGCCGCCGCAATATCGAGATTGTCAATCGTCAGGCAGAGATGATTGGTGCCGTTGGCATTCGGCCCGGGGGCACGATCGCCCTCGGCGCCGGGAAAGAGTTCAAGAAACTGGAGATCGGTGATGCGCAGATAGACGATCCACGGCGTCACGTCATCGCGCACTAGCCTGTGCATTTCTCTGAGGCCGAGGCGGTCGCGATAAAAATCAAGCGACGCATCGAGATCCTTGACCTTGATGGCGAGATGACCGAGGCCGGTAATATGATCCATGACATAGCTCCAAGGTGTTGTTTTGACGACAATATTTCAAGGTAGAAAGCAACGCCCCGCTGTCCCCTCTTGGACGGCAGGTCTGGTGGAGAATGGGTTAGTCCCAAAGCGGTGCGCCGGGCGGATCGATGGCCCGGGAACTTTGCGGCAGGGCATCGATCGCCTTGAGGTCGGCGACGGCCAGCTTGAGTGTCCGGGCCTGCCAGTTCGAGTGAATGCGCTCCGGCTTCGATGAGGTCGGAATGGCGGCATAACCCTTGGAAAGTTCGTAGGCGAGGGCGATCTGTTCGACCGTTGCCCCATGCCGCGCGGCAACCGTCCGCATCTGCTCGACATCTCCCATTCGGCCCTGCGCGACCGGTTGGTAGCATGTCACGAGAATGTTGTGCTCCGTGCAATAGTCGGCAATTTTACGATTCTGGAACAAGGGGTTGAGTTCGATCTGGTTGGTGGCGACGACGCCCTTGCCGAGAATGGCCTCGGCCCTCTCCAGGAGAGCGATGGTAAAGTTCGAGACGCCGATCATGCGGGTCAGACCCACTTCCTGCGCTTCGGCGATCTGCTCGAGATAGACTTCCGGCTCGATGCGGTCATAGGGCGGCGGCCAGTGGATCAGGGTCAGGTCGACCTGCTGAACGCCAATGGTTGCCAAGCTTTGCCGCAAGGATGGCAACAGTTTTCCGGGATCGAGATTGTCCACCTTGATCTTCGTCGTGACGAAGATCTCCTCTCGCTTCAGTCCGCTTTGCCGCATCGCCTCGCCGACGCTGGCTTCGGTGCCGTAGGACTGTGCGGTGTCCAAATGGCGATAGCCCGTTTCGAGCGCGTAGAGAATTGCCGCGACGCCATCGGCGCCCGTTCGCCCCCATGTTCCAAAGCCCAGCCGTGGAATCGAATCCGTCATGATGTCTCCTCCAAAAGACTCCCGATCGGCAAATACATGCTTGACGCCTTCCGAGAAGGCGATAGTATTAACGTTAATATAGCGATGTGCAAGGGCTGGAGGAGGCCGCACTCGCTGATCGGGAGGAAAATCGATGGCATTGAGATGGAGCCGGGTCACCCCGCAGCTTGCGCTCGCGCCTGCCGTGTTGATTACGGTCGTGGCGTTCGTCGGATCGATCGTCTGGACCATCGTGCTTTCGTTCACCCGCAGCCGGCGCCTTCCGGACTATGAGATCGATTGGTCCAATCCTTTGCGCCAATACATCAGGCTCTTTGCCGACGCGGGCTGGGAGATATCGCTTCGCAATCTGATCGTGCTGGCGATCGGCAGCGCGCTTGCGATCGTGCTCGGCTTCATTCTTGCTGCCATGATCGAGAGAGAGCGGCGTGGCGAGGATGTGTTTCGCACCGTCTTTCTTTATCCGCTCGCCGTTTCGCTGATCGTCACGGGTGTCGCCTGGCGCTGGATTTTCAATCCGCAGCTCGGGCTTGAGAATTTCCTGCACGGCATCGGCCTTACCGGCGTCAGCTTCAATTGGTTGAATGATGGCCAGACGGCGATGTATGCGATCATTCTCGCCTCCGTCTGGCAGAGCTCCGGCTTTTATATGGCACTCATGCTCGCCGGTCTGAAGGGGATCAATCAGGAGATCTGGAGTGCTGCTCGCATCGATGGTGTCAGCCTCTGGCGTGTCTATCTCGAAGTCATCATCCCGATGATGAAGTTTACCTTTCTCACCTGCGCGATCCTGCTCTCACTTGGGGTCATCAAGGCTTATGACATCATCGTTGCGATGACCAATGGCGGTCCCGGCCAATCTACATGGCTGCCGGCCTACTTCACGATCAAGGCGATGACCGAGAAGGGCAATCTCGGCTACGCGTCGGCCGCCGCCTCGATGATGCTTGTCGTGACCCTGGCGATTTTCCTGCCTCTCGTAGCGTTGACCGCCTGGCAGCAGCACGCAGCCCGCAAGGGAGGTCACGCGTGAGCGATATCGCAACCGTCAGGCCCCCGGTCACCGCGACTGAAGCATCGGTGGAAGTCATGTTCCCGCGAGCCAAGAAGCGCATCAGGGGGCGCTCGATCGCTGTGCTTGTCTTCCTGACCATGGCGGCGCTCTTCTTCTGCGTACCGCTTTATGTACTCGTCGTCACCTCGTTCAAGTCGATGGATCAGATCCGCGAAGGCGCCATCTTCTCGCTGCCGCGGCAATGGACGATCGAGCCGTGGATCTATGCATGGAGCCAGGCCTGTTCCGGCATCACCTGCACCGGCCTTCGCGGCGGCTTCTGGAATTCCGTCGCCATCCTGTTTCCGTCGCTGATCGCCTCGATTTCGCTTTCGGCCGTGACGGGCTATGCCCTGGCGCTATGGAACGTCCGATGGACCGGCGCATTCCTGTTTCTTCTGTTTCTTTGCGCCTTCGTGCCGTTCCAGATCATCATGTATCCATTGATCGTCATCACGGTCGGCATGGGGATCTACGGCACGCTCTGGGCTGTCGCCTTCATCCATACCGTCCTCTCCATGCCGGTTCTGACGCTGATCTTTCGAAACTACTACAAGGATATCCCTGCCGATCTCACCAAGGCGGCAATCATGGACTCCGGCTCGTTCTGGCAGATCTTCGTCGAGATCATCCTGCCAATGTCGGGCAATATCCTGATCGTCGTCCTGATCATGCAGGTCACACATATCTGGAACGACTATCTGATCGGCGTGACGTTCGGCGGCCTGGGTGCTGCGCCGATGACGGTCAATCTCGCGAACATGGTGACGGTATCGACGGGCACGGTTGCCTACAATGCCAACATGGCTGCAGCACTGCTGACCGCCATTCCACCTCTGTTCATCTATTTCCTCCTCGGCAAGTTCTTCGTGCAGGGAATCGCCGCCGGTGCGATCAAGGGTTAGGGCAACGGATGCCAAGTGTTTCCTTCGAGCATATCGTCAAGAAATATGGTGAGGTGAAAGTCCTCTCGGGCCTCAATCTGGCGATCGACCATAGCGACTTCCTCGTGCTGCTCGGGCCGTCGGGATGCGGCAAGACGACATTGCTGAACCTGCTGGCGGGCCTTGTCGACGTGTCCAGCGGTCGCATCATGATCGGCGCGCGCGACGTCACCGAGCTCGATCCCAAAGATCGCGGGCTGGCGATGGTCTTCCAGTCCTATGCGCTTTATCCGACGAAGACAGTGGAGGGGAATTTGCGTTTCGGCCTCTCCGCCCTTAAGCTACCGCGCGAGGAGGCGGATCGGCGGATCAAATGGGCGGCAAGCCTGCTGCAGCTTGAGGCTTTGATGGGTCGCAAGCCGGCCCAGCTTTCCGGCGGCCAGCGCCAGCGCGTTGCCATCGGTCGAGCCCTCGTCAAACATGCCGACGTTCTGCTTTTCGATGAGCCCTTGTCCAATCTCGACGCCAAGCTTCGCACCGAGATGCGGCTCGAGATCAAGAAACTGCACGAGGAGCTGAAACCGACCGTCGTCTATGTGACACATGACCAGATCGAGGCGATGACCATGGCAACCAAGATTGCCGTGATGAACGGCGGCGAGATCCAGCAGTTCGGCACGCCTGACGAGGTTTACGAGCAGCCGGCAAATCTCTTCGTCGCCGGCTTCATCGGCTCGCCGGCCATGAATCTCATCGAAGCCAGTGCCGTATGGGACGGGGAGCGATTGAGCGCGATTGCGGCTGACGGTTTGCACTTCGATCTCTCGGGCTATGACTATTGCACTCGGCATCCGTCCCAGGACCAGCCGATCATCATCGGCATGCGGCCCGAGCATTTCGTCATTGGCGAGCCTTCGTCTTCCGCCGCCTGTTCCCTTCAGTTGCCGGTGCGGATCGTCGAGCGCACGGGGTCCGACGCAATCCTGTCGCTTAGCTTTGGCTCCTTGTTGATCGCTGTGCGCATCGAGCCGGATCGCGCCGCCAGACTGAAGGTCGGTGAGCTCGTGACCGTGACCTATCCCAGGACAAAATTGAATCTTTTCGACGCCCAGAGCGGGCGGAGGCTTTAGTGGGAGGAAGGCATGCTGAGAAACTGGAAAAAGGCATGGCTGGTGGCGTCGATCGTCATCTGCCCGATGGTCGTTCACGCCGAAGACCTGGTCATCTATCAGAAATGGTCGTCGCCGGCGGAGGTCGCAGCTCTCAACGTCCTGAAGAAGGCTGCCGAAGAGAAAGGGATAAAATGGATCGACATCACCATCCCGCATGACACCGGCTCCAACGTCAATCTCATGAACCTGGTAACGGGTGGGCAGCCCCCGAACGTGTTTTCCGAAAACAATCCAGCCGTTTACCGCGATCTGACCAATATGGGGCTTGGCCGTCCGCTGACGGATGTCTTCAAGGCGGATGGGGCGCTGGATAAGTTTCCACCCTCCGTGATCAAGTCGATCACCGTCGACGACCAGATCATGAAGATCCCGCTCGGCATCCACATCGACGGCATGCTCTACTACAATATTGAAGCAGCGAAAAAGGCCGGCGTCGATCCTTCGAAATGGACGTCCTTGGACGAGATGTATGCGGATTTCGACAAGATCAGGAAGGCCGGCATAGTACCGTTGGCACTCGGCGCGCAACAATGGCAGGTCGGCTATCTCACCCATACGTTGGTTGCGAGCGTGGGCGGCGCTGATCTCTTTACCAGGATCTACGGACCGAAGCCGGATGAGGCAGCGCTCGATGCGCCTGAGCTTCGAACCGCGTTTGAATGGCTGCGCAAGTTCCAGAAGGCTTCCGATCCCGGTTCCGTCAATCGCGACTGGAACATGACCACCAACATGGTGATCGAGGGGCAGGCGTTGATGCAGATCCATGGGGACTGGATGAAGGGCGAATGGCGCGCTGCGGGCAAGGAGGCCGGCAAGGATTTCGGCTGCTTGCAGATACCCGGTGCAAAGGCGCTGTCGGTGACGGTCGATGCCTGGGGTATCCTTGGCAAGCAGTCTCCCGAAAAGGACGCAGCGGAAGTCGAGTTCGCCAAGCTTATCGTCGATCCGAAGATAAATGCCGCCTTCGCCGCGGCGAAGGGTTCGACGCCAGTGCGCACTGATGTCGATCCATCGACGCTCGATGCCTGCTCCAAGAATGTCCTCGATATGCTGAAGGACCCCGCACACCAGGTGCAGAACCCGCATTCGATGGTCGATGCCGACTGGCAGTCGGCGATCTGGGAAGTCGCATTCAACTATTGGAGCAATCCGAACATGACGGTGGACCAGGCGGTAGCCGCGCTCAAGGACCAGTATGAAGCCATTCTCAAATAGCGACTGGAAACATGACACTCTGTATGGCGGCAAGCTGTCTTGCCGCCGAGAGCGAAATAAGAATGGAAGGTGTGATAGACATGGACTCGAGACTTCTTGATGAAGACGCGGTTATGCAGATCTGCTTTGTCACCGACGACGTGGTGAAATCTGCGCGGTGGTTTTCGGATCTGACCGGCAAGCCTATGCCCAAGGAAGGAAGGGCTGCCGAGCCGGATGTGGCGCAGGCGATTTATGATGGCAAGCCGGCCGCCGTTGGCTGCCGTATCATGATGTTCAAGTTCGGTAATATCGATGTAGAGTTCCTTCAGCCTGGGCCGGAGAAAAGTGCCTGGCGCGACCTGCTGGAGGCAAAGGGGCCGGGTTGCCACCATATAGCGTTTCGCACCCGCAATCTGACGAAGCGCAACGCCTTTCTCGAGAGCAAAGGCCACCAGCTCCTGCAACGCGGCGAATTCGATGGCGGCCATGGCCGCTATGCCTACTACGACACCGTCAAGGCGCTTGGCGTCATGGTCGAATTGCTGGAATTCGACAACGATAAAGAACCGCAAGGCTGATATCTGCCGGCTCCGTTGAGCAGAGGGCCGGCCATCTCCGACGTTCATCCCCCAGAGAGCAAATCCATGGCTTATCCGATCGCATATCAACTGTACTCATCGAGGAATTTCCCACCGCTTCATGCGCAATTTCCCCTGCTGAAGGCCCTGGGCTATGATGCGATCGAGCCGTGGTTGCCGGCCTATGAAAGCGATCCCACGTTGTTCCGGCGGCAGATCGATGATGCAGGCCTTGCCTGTCTCGGATTTCATATGCCACTGAAGGGGCTGGTCGCCGAGCCGGACCGCTTCATCGAGATCGCGCAGACGCTGGGTGCGACCTACATGATCCCACCCTTCGTACCGAAGGAGGAGCGTATCGATACCGCCGACTACTGGAAGGGCATCGGCGAACAGCTTGCGCGGGGTGCCGAGCGCACGGCGCGACACGGCCTGAAGGTTGCGTGGCACAACCACGATTTCGAGTACATGCCGCTTGCGGATGGTACACGGCCGATCGATCACATTCTGGGGGCCGATGATGAGGTCGTTTTCGAGATCGATTGCGGCTGGATCACGCGGGCTGGTGCCGATCCCGCCGCGGAACTGGAGCGTTATGCCGATCGCATCATCGCCATCCAGACCAAGGATACGGCTCCGTTTGGAACAACGGTCGACGACGGCTGGGTCGCGACAGGTGACGGCGTCATCGATTGGGCGGCCCTTGTGCCCTACTTCCGCAGGACCCGGGCGGACCACATCGTCACGGAGCACGACAATCCCTCTGATTGGTACCGCTTTGCCACGCGATCGATCGACCATATCCGCGCGCTCGGCTTGTAGGGGGGCAAGGTGAAGATCGTCGACGTCAAATGCGCCGTCATCGGCTCAAGCCCTGTTATCCGCATAGTCACCGATGCCGGCATCGACGGCTATGCACAGGCGGAAACCTGGAAGCCGTTTCTGAAGCCCTATATTCTCGCGTTTCGGGAGGCGCTCATCGGCCTCGATCCGACCGACGTCGAGCGCGTGATGCTGCGCATCCGGCAGCGTGGCGGTTTCAAGCCCTGGGGGGCAGTCGTCAGCATCATCGAGATAGCCCTATGGGACATTGCCGGCAAGGCGGCGGGTGTTCCGGTCTACAAACTTCTGGGCGGGAAGGTGCGCGATCGGGTCCGTGTCTATAATGGTGCGGTCCGCAAACCGATGAGCGGCTTTTCGCCGGCGGACTATGCCAAGAGTTGCCGTGAAATGAAGGCGGCGGGCGAGGGTTTCACCATCGTCAAGCAGCCGATCGGCTTTCACAGCCGCATGCGCGTCGAGGTGCCGGATTTCTTCTATGGCGATCCGGAAGCAGGCGGAATGCACGGCGCGCACGATCGCGGGCTGCTGACCGAGCGTGGGCTCAAACACATGGTCGCCTGTGTGGCCGCGATGAAGGAGGAGCTGGGTGACGAAATCGGCCTGGCGCTCGATTGCGGCCCCGGTTGGACCGTGCCGGATGCGATCCGCTTTGCCAGGGCGGTCGAACCGTTCAATCTGGTCTGGCTGGAAGATATGCTGACCGGCGATTATTCACCTTTTGTCAACGCGGATGTCTATCGCGATCTGACCCTGTCGACATCGACGCCGATCCATACGGGGGAGCAGATCTATCTCAGGCAGAACTTCAAGCCGCTGATCGAAAACAAGGCCGTCAACGTCATCGGGCCGGACCCCAGTGACGTTGGCGGTATTGCCGAACTCAAATGGATCGCCGAATATGCCGACCTGCACGGTATCCTGATGGCCCCGCACGGAACGGCCAATGGTCTTTTGGGACTGGCCGCGCTCGTCCAGGTCTGTGCAACGCTTCCGCACAATTATGTGGCATTCGAATACACGATCGGTGATCCGTCCTGGTGGTACGATATTGTCGATGGTCTGCCAGATCCGCTTGTCACCGACGGCCATATCGGCGTCTGGGATGCTCCCGGACTCGGAGTGACGTTGAATACGGACAGAGCGAGGGCCTATCTGACAAAGGAGGACCATGCGTTCTTTGATTGATGCTGCTAGTCGAGCGAATTCTGTCGGCGGTGTGCGCGCCGCAACGATAAATCAGGCTGTGGCGCACGCCCGCATTCTAGCCACCGTCCGGCAGCGCATTTGGCGGAGTCCAATGGCAACGTCCGTCCAGCCTTTGCGTCATCGCATTGTCGGAAACGATATTGTTACTCGCAGCCATTGCGATGCCTGATATGTTCACCGTGGGGTTTATGTCTTTTGAACCAGGCCACGGAGTGTCCCTTGACCGCCCAATCCCTCATTCCACGCAAGCTGCTATTCGCCAACGCCAACGCCTTTGGCGGTAGGCTCTCGCCCGACGGGCAATGGCTGACCTGGATCGCACCATTTGAGGGCGTGCTCAACATCTGGATCGCCCCGGCCGCTGAGCCCCACTCCGGAGGGCCTTTGACACGGACAAAGGGTCGGCCGATTACTTGGCAGGAGTGGACGGCTGACGGACGCTTCGTGATCTTTGTTAACGATGAGACTGGCGATGAGAACAATCACGTTTTCATCGTTGATCCCCGCACGAAAGAGCTGCGCGATCTGACGCCGATTGACGGTGTAAGCGCACAGATAAAAATGTGGTCGAGGCAGGTTCCCGGAAAAATCGTCGTTGGGCTCAACGATCGCGATCCGCGTTGGCACGATCTCTATATCGTTGACGCAGTCACAGGCGAGCGAGACTTGCTTTGGCTCAACACGCAAGATTTCGGGAACATCGACGTCGATTGGCAGCTTCGCCCGAGGTGCGCCCGATCGTCGTCGCTGGATGGCGGATCGAAATTATGGCGGATAGACGGTGATGAGGTTACCCCTTGGATGGACCTCGATCATGTCGACAGTTGGCTCACGGGGCCGATTATATTTCATGGCGACAACAATCGTCTGTTGATGCAAACCTGCGTCGCTCGCGAGACGGCGGTCTTTACCTGGCTCGATTGGCGGAGCGGCGAGGAAACCGTTATCGTCGGGCATCCGCGCTTTGACGTGCGGAACGTTCTCGTTCATCCCACAACGTTCGACCTGGAAGCAGCCAGCATCGTTGGAGCGCGTCAGGACTGGCTTTATGTCGCGCCTCAGGTTCAGGCTGATTTTGAGATTATTCGCAATACCTTGCCTGGGTTTGAATTCAATATCGTTAGCCAGTCCGACGAGAACCGGACCTGGATTGTCGATGCCCATAAGGCCGAACAGGCTTTGACCACCTTCCTTTACGATCGCGACAAGGGAACCATGACCGAACTGTTTCGAGCGCGGCCCGCGCTCGATTCCTATAAGCTCGCGCCGATGCGTCCTGTCGAAGCGAAATCACGCGACGGCCTTGATCTGCTTTCCTACCTCACCCTGCCCGCCGGCATCACAACCGAGCGGCCGGATACTCCCTTGCCGATGGTGCTCGATGTGCATGGCGGGCCGTGGTCCCGCGATCTCTACGGCTATCGCGGTGACCACCAATGGCTCGCCGATCGCGGTTATGCCGTGTTGTCGGTCAACTATCGTGGGTCGATGGGCTTCGGAAAAGCGTTTGTTGCGGCCAGCGAAAAACAACATGCCGCAAAGATGCACGACGATCTCATCGACATGGTCGATTGGGCGATCCGCGAAGGCATAGCGGACAAGTCGAGGATCGCAATATTTGGCGCATCCTATGGCGGCTATGCATCGTTTGTCGGCGCTACATTCACCCCCGATGTCTTTTGCTGCAGCGTGCCTGTGGTCGGCATCACCAATCTGCAGACATTGCTGGAATCGATGCCGCCTTATTGGTCCGGCTTTGCTGACTTTATGTATCGCAGCTACGGTGATCCCAAGACGGACAATGGACAGGCCCTCTTGGCCGAACGTTCGCCCATCCATAAGGTCGACCGCATCAAGAGGCCGATGCTGATTTTCCATGGCGCGAACGATGTGCGTTGCAAGATTGCTGAAAGCGATACGATCGTTGCGGCCATGCAGGCCAACGGAATACCTGTGACTTATGTTGTCTTTCCAGACGAGGGACACGGCTTTGCGAAGCCAGGCAATAGGATCGCCTATTTGGCCTTGGCCGAAGCATTCTTTGCGATGCATCTCGGCGGCAAGTGCGAACCCTTTGGTAGTGATCTCGACGACTCAAGCCATCAAATTCGGTCGGGAGCGGAAATTTTCGACATGTTCTAAGATTGCAAGGTGCTCCAAAGCCCTCGCTGACCTTCGGATGTCACGACGTCGTTTTGCTGTTAGAGCAGAAGCCGTGCGGTCTCACCTTGCTGTGTCAGGAGTTCTACTGCTTGCTTATCGAACGACACAAAGGTTTCTCCGCCCAGCCAATTGCCTTCATAGGCCATTATGCCGTCTGCGAAGTCACCCCCGGCTTCGAGGATTGCAAGACCTGCCTCAACCGCAGGCCGGTTCATTACGACGTTTCCGGCGTCCAGCAGATCACGGATTGTTAGGGCAACATCTTCCTTTGACAGCTTGGCGCCACGGCGAAGTATCCAGACCAGTTCGCACAGGCAGGGCAGGGAAACCGCGATCAACGACGCTTCTTTCAGCAGTGTGCTAGCCGCGCTGCCTTGCGCCGGATCGTCTTGCAGAACAGCGCGAGCTAGGACATTTGTGTCGACTGAGATCTTCACTCTTCACCCGCCCAACCCGAAGCGGCGATCTCGTTCATTTCCTCGATCGTTATAGGCTTTTTGACCTTCCCAGCGTGCCGGCCGATGAAATTATCAATGGTGCCTGTTGGCCGGGCCGCCTTCACCCGGAGTTCGCCACCCGGTAGCTTGTCGAAGTCAATCCGTTCGCCAGGCTTGATGCCCAGATGTTGCAGCAAATCCCGCTTTAGGGTGACCTGTCCTTTCATTGTGACCGCTAGCGACGTCATCGGTGATCCTTTCTGTAAGATGACGTATATGGTAATTGAAAATCTCATTACCAGCAATCGATATCGGATGCCGGGATTGAAGTTCGCGCACCCCACGGCTTACCGGGAGACCAATCAGACCGAGCTTAAGTCCCCTGGTTTTTAGGTGCCTTCAGGCAGCCAGTCGCGAGCAGTATCAAGCTTCCCTCTCTCCGCTGGTGCCTAGACGCAGGTGCAGGTCCGATTTAACAAACACAAAGTGCCCACGTCCCATCCATTTCCGATGAGGTGCCGGTACCCGCGAACAGGCGACCGGCCTGCAGGAGATCAACACGGCCGTCAACAGCATCGACCAGGGGACGCAACAGAACGCCGCCATGGTCGAGGAATCCACCGCCGCAAGCTATAGCCTCGCCAAGGAGGTTACCGCGCTGAACGACCTTCTGGGAGAATTCAACCTGCAGAACGGCCGAAACCATGCACGACCCGTCGTCGCAACGAAACGCTCCAGCCCGGCCGCATCGTCGGCGCGTTCGCCGGCTCTGGCGCGGCGGCAGCGGCTTCCTGGGAAGAGTTTTAATCTATAGGTCTTGCGATAGTGCGATCGAGGATAGTTCGGCGTAGCCTGCGTCTAGAGATCGCACAATCGTTCTCGCCCAAGAAGAGTAAGAAGCGCCGTGTTGGCCTTCATTAGAGATCGGATACGCCGGAGAACGGCCGGTGTTCCTGCAAAAGCCGCCACATTCCTTTGCCCGAGAAATCCTATTTGGGATCCTCATAGGTATACAGCGCGCACATTTCGGAACTGCTTCTGGGCGCTTGCTTACCAGTGAAGACGGCAATGGCCGTTGTCTCCGATCCATCGGCCCATGATGCCACAAAGGTAACGTCGCCCGAGCCGCAGAGTTGGTTGCCATTTTGCAGTTCCGGATCGGCCGGTTCTTTGACACGATAAACTGAAGCCGGCACCAAGCGGCCATTCGCGTTGAAGTGATCTGCGACGAGATCGGAGAATTCGAGCGTCTCGCCATTTTCGAACTTGATACTGAAATCGTCGAGCCAGACGTCACCGGTGATGCTCATGGCTGTGTTGCTCATCGCCGTATAGTGATCTGCTTGCTGGGCGAATGCTGCAGAGGCGGTGAAGATGGTGATGAGGCCGGAAAGCAGAACGCGGTGCATTTTAATCCTTGAGAAAGTCGTTTGAAAGGGCTTGCCTTGCCACGAGCATCGCATCTTTTGTATCAAAAGCAGAGGATCATTTTGGGGAGCATGACAAGAAGATTTCAAAATCCCGCGCTAGGATCGAACGTCATTTAGCCTGCAGTTGATGTCGTGCCCGAAAATCATGTTCGGAGCGTTTGCGGAAGGGAGCGAAATCTTACGCCTCATGCCGCACAGTACAAAAACTAAATTACAACATATGAGCGGTCGGGCCACTTCGTCGAGAAGCGCTGTTTTCGTAGCTCGGCGCCTGGTGCACGGAACGATGTCTCGATTGTTCCATCGCTTCGGGGCATTGGTGCACGGATCATTTAGTGATCGCGGTTTAGGCGGGCTGCAATCTCAATAGCCGGTTGCCGCAGCCATGCCTTTCAAACACAATTCTTCCCGCCGCCATCGTATAGGCAAGATGAAATTCAAGGTGACGAACTGGCCTGAATATGAGGCGGGGCTACGCGAACGCGGCAGCCTGACCCCTATGGCTGACGCCGGAAGCGCTTGTTGGTTGGGCTGCGCCACGACGCAAGACCCGCGGCGGTCAGCCGCGCTATTCCGATCGCGCGATTGAGACCGCCTTGACGCTGGGCCTGGTGTTCGGTCTACGCCTGCGTCAGACCGAAGGCTTGCTGGGGTCGCTGCTGCAATTGATGGGGCTGGCGCTCGCCGTCCCTGATCATACCACGCTCAGCCGACGGGCGCAGACGTGACGATCGCCCAACAGCCGGTCGGATCGGCAGAGACCACCGAGCGTACCGGTGCATGTTCTTGTCGACAGCAGCGGTCTTGAGATCTATGGCGCGGGTCAGTGGCTGGAGGAGAAGCATGGCGCCAAAACCCGCCGCGGTTGGCGCAAGTTGCATCTGGCACTGGATGCCGATAGTGGCGAGATCATCGCCCACACGATGAGCGACCAGGATACGGGGGATGCCTCACAGGTGGGCCTACTTCTCGATCAGATCGACGGTCCAATCGGACGGTTCACCGCCGATGGCGCCTATGATGGAAAGCCCACCTACGACACGATCATCGGCCACAGCGCCGATGCTGCCATCGTCATTCCGCCACGCGTCAACGCAGTCGAACCGAACGAAGATCAACCGTCCGGCCAAAGGGACCAGCATATCGCGGCAATCAGCCGAGACGGCCGGATGAAATGGCAAGCCTCCACCGATTACGGCCGGAGCGCGTTGGTCGAGACCGCCATCGGCCGATACAAGTCCATTATCGGGCGGCGTCTGCGGGCTCGATCGCCTCACGCTCAGCAGACGGAAGCCGCCATCGGCTGCGCCATCCTCAACCGCATGCTTGGCTGTGCACGTCCAAAATCCGTTCGCCGCTCGTCAAAGGTAGCGTAGCCCACGTCATCTAAGATCGAGATCCGCGATGCTTCGGATCCATGCATCAACGCTGAGACAAGGGCATCATCGCCTACGGAACCGAGGAAGATCGACAGAAGTTGGCGATCCTCGCGGACACTTACGGAGTTTCCGGAAGCGAGCTACTGATCAAGATGTTAAGAGACCGCTTCGAGCAACTTTTCGAACGGGGCCTTCTACCACAAGCTGACAGCATGTCTTAAGCTACCGCGAAACCAGTCGGTCCAATGTGGAGGCTTTACTTGCGCTACCATCACAAGCTTGGGGAAGTCTATTTCCTATCGTTCGCTTTTCTAGCGATCGGGGCAGGCTCAAGCCTAGCTCAAAATACTGTAGCCCAGCAGGTCTTGCCGATAGTGAAAATTCAACAGTCAAATTGCACATTCCCAAGCCCTTTACCCATTTCCACATGCACTTCTAATGCTTACGTGGTGGGGTCTGATGGGGGCGTCTCGAAGTGTGCAGCGAGCATGCAGGCTGCTTTCGACAAAGCCAAAGGGAAATGGATAATCACCAAGCCGGCTTCCGGCACTTGCAATTATTTGTTCAAGGCGAACGGCGCTGCAACCGGGCCGTTCTCGGTCGATCTGGATATCGACGCGCCATTCCAATCAACCCCAACAAGCCCTCGTTACAATCGATCAATATGGACTGCGTCGCCAACATCGGACCCAACTGCCAACAATGTAACGGCTTGTCTCATGTATTTTGTTGGCGGCACAGGGGCCATGCCTGACGGAACTGATCCGCTTTCGAGTTGCGCTTCATTCGTGACACCGCCGGATCCTTGCTGCGGGCCGCCGAAGCCTCACAACTGAGCAACTATCGGGCGAAATAGTTCCACAATAGAACTTATATGTTATTAGCCGGCTAATTATATCTCAATTGGATAATTGCCGATTGGCCCAGTGGTGGCGTCAGGGTCCAATCGACCTTCCCGGACAACCCGAGATTACCGAATGGGTTCTCACGATGATGCTGGCAGAGGAACACTAGCCGCCGGCATGTATGCGAGCGAAGGTCCGCATCTTCAATTGCTTTGAATACGCAGCTTCCTTCCCGCGACTTCCATGCAAAAACACCGAACGAGAAATGGCTCACGGACATCACCGAATTCCAGATCCCAGCCGGTAAAGTGTATCTCTCGCCTATCATAGATTGCTTCGATGGCATGGTGATCAGTTGGTCGATTGGAACGCAACCTGATGCTGGGCTAGTCAACACGATGCTGGACGCCGCTATTAACACAGTTACCGATGCCGAAGGCGGAACAATCGTCCATTCGGATCGTGGAGCGCATTATCGCTGGCCCGGCTGGCTCACTCGGATCAGCGATGCGAAGCTGGTTCGTTCAATGTCCCGCAAGGGCTGTTCACAGGATAATGCAGCGTGCGAAGGCTTCTTCGGCCGATTGAAAACGGAACTCTTCTACCCGCGAGACTGGAAGAGCATCACAATCGAGCAGTTTGTCCGCGAGGTTGATGCCTACATCCGATGGTACAATGAAAAGCGCATCAAATTATCACTGGGCTCACGCAGTCCAGTCGAATATCGAGAAAGCCTTGGCCTAACTGTATAAATTAGTCCAACTTTTTATCCGCATCCCCGTCGGGTCAGCTCTCAGTGGAAATCAACAACGAGCCTTGGATACAGTGGCATAGCTTCACTCCCTTGATGACCGTTTGAAACTACGGTGATGACTGATTGAAAGTCAAGGAGTGACTAATTGAAATCTACATGGCGGCTGATTGACACCTGAGCCCAATGGAAGCATTGGGTTCCGTGAGTCGATTATCACGCAAATCCGCAAAACCAATCCCACGGTCCGGGAGTATCTCAAACAGACTCGTTATACTGGATCCGGTCATGCTGGTTTTGTCGGGACACCAGAGCAGCTCGCCGATCACATCGAGGACTGGTTTCATGCTGGAGCGATCGATGGCTTCAACCTGCAGCCAGATCGATTGATCGACGGCTTGGCCGTCATGACTATGAGACTGAGACGTTGCGGGAACACTTCCAAGCCGCATCACCGACAGCGGCTTTTTGAAGAGTTAGGGCCGCTTCTTACAAATCTGCGAAGGAACCTTGCTCGGTCAGACATCGAACTTTGGGGATTGGAAGGGCTCTCATGCGCCCGGCAGTGGTTTTTGTGAACGGCTGCGACATCACCTCCTGAGCAAGTACTTTCTCGCCGGAATCCTCGGAGCCGCTGGCAAAAGAGAAAGCATGACCGAGTGCGAGGTGGATGATAGCGCCGCCGAGCGGCTGTCTCTTGTCCGAGAAAATGGGCGATATCGTCGTGGTCCGGGAAAGCTAGGTATCCGGACTTTACGAAGCGACCCTTGTGATCCCTTGTGCTCATACAGAGCGCGGATCGGGTTCCAATCAAAGTTGGCACTCGACGTGATTGACGGTGAAGAGGGAGTCCGTCAGTTGTTCGCCTTTGGAAACGGCAGCCAGGGATGAGCTGTTGCTCCATCCACTCTTTCCCATTGAGATAGTCCTTTTGGAAATTCATTTCTCCTCTTTCTCATTAGTCCACTTAATTTATAGATTAAATTCAATTCTGGGAGAGTGAAATGAGCATCCAAAAGTCTGAAAGCGGTCTGGGAAGACGGGATCTGCTAAAATTATCCGCCGCGGCCGGAGTCGTGGTCGCCGGCGCTTCGCTAATCGGACAGAAGCCTGCCTTTGCAGCCGACGAAGAACTGTCGCTGAAAGGTAAGCGCATCGCCATCAGCGCGACCGGAACCGACCACTTTTTCGACCTGCAGGCCTACAACGCCCAGATCGACGAGGTGAAGCGGCTGGGCGGCACACCAATCGCCGTCGATGCCGGCCGAAACGACGGCAAGCTGGTCTCGCAATTACAGACACTTATTGCCCAGAAGCCGGATGCGATCGTCCAGATCCTCGGCACGCTGAGCGTTATCGACCCCTGGCTGAAGAAGGCGCGCGATGCCGGCATTCCCGTCCTGACCGTCGACGTCGGCTCGACCAATTCGATCAACAACACCACCTCCGACAACTGGGGTATCGGCAAGGACCTGGCGCTGCAGCTCGTTTCCGATATCGGCGGCGAAGGCAATATCATCGTCTTCAACGGCTTCTATGGCGTAACGCCCTGCGCGATCCGCTACGACCAGTTGGTCAATGTCGTTAAATATTTCCCGAAGGTGAAGATCCTCCAGCCGGAATTGCGCGATGTCATCCCGAATACCGTTCAGGACGCCTTCACCCAGATCACCGCAATCTTGAATAAATATCCGGAAAAGGGGTCGATCAAGGCGATCTGGTCGGCGTGGGATATTCCGCAGCTCGGCGCGACGCAGGCTCTCGCTGCCGCCGGCCGTACCGAAATCCGCACCTACGGCGTCGATGGCAGCCCCGAAGTGCTGCAGCTCATCGCCGACCCGAAATCCCCGGCCGGCGCCGATGTTGCCCAACAGCCGGCAGAAATCGGCCGCACCGCCATCCGCAATGTCGCCAAGCTCCTTGCCGGCCAGACGCTGCCGCGCGAGACCTACGTTCCAGCACTTCTCGCCAACAAGGCGAATGTCGGCGAAGTCACCAAGAAACTCGGCATCGGCTGATAATCCGCTCCGGGCGATCCCGCCATGACTGGATCGCCCGCACTCTGTTCGCCGGAGACCGACATGACGGCCATATCCTTCAAACAGCCGGTGACGGCGAAAGACGACATCATTCGATTCGAAGGCATCGTCAAGCGCTTCGGCGGCGCGCAGGCGCTGGGCGGCGCTTCGCTGATCGTCAAGCGCGGCACGATCCATGGCCTCGTCGGCCAGAACGGCGCCGGCAAATCGACACTGATCAAGCTGCTTGCCGGTCTTCACCAACCGGATGACGGGCGGATCGAGATCGAAGGGCAAACATTCGGCAGGCTGACACCGCATCTGGCGGAAGAGCTTGGCATCCATTTCATTCATCAGGACCGGCTGCTGGTGCCAACCTTCACCGTCGGCGAAACGCTGTTCCTCGGCCGGGAACCGCGCATTCCGGGCACGCCATTTCTCGATCGCCGGCTGATGCAGCGCCGCGCATCCGATATCCTCAACGATTATTTCGGTATCCGGTTGCCGAACACCGCCCTGATCGGCGAGTTGTCAACTGCCGAAAAGCAGATCGTCCAGATCACCCGTGCGCTCCTCAATCAGCCGAAGGTACTTGTCTTCGACGAGCCGACGGCCGCATTGGTGCGTCGCGAAGCCGATATCCTCTTCCGGCTGATCCGCCGCCTGCGCGACGAAGGGGTGACGATCATTTACATCTCGCATTACCTGAACGAAATCGAGGAGCTCTGCGATCACGTCACCGTGCTGCGCAACGGGCTGGACGTCGCTTCCGTGCCGATTGCGGATACTTCGGCCGCAGCGATCGCGCGACTGATGGTCGAGCGCGACATCAGGGAAATGTTTCCGAAGCCGGAAATCCTGCCCGGTGAGGAAATCCTCAAGGTCGAGCAGCTTACGGCGCCCGGAAAATACAGGGATGTCAGCTTCATGCTTCGCCGCGGCGAGGTACTAGGTCTCACCGGATTGCTCGGTTCCGGCGCAAAGGAACTTGTCCGCACTCTCTTCGGTCTGGACACACCGGCCTCTGGTCGTGTCGAGATCGGTGGCAAGGCTGCCCGTCTCGCCAATCCCACGCAGGCGGCAGGCCACAAGATCGCCTTGGTCCCCGAAGACAGGCGCCGCCACGGCGTCGCGCTCGACCTCAGCGTCGCGGAAAATACGAGCCTTTCCAGCCTCGGTCGCTTCACGCGTTTCGGGTTTCTCGATCGCAAGGGCGAACGGCGCGAAATCGATGCCCTGATTGCGCGGCTGCAGGTGAAGACCAGCGGGCGCGATGCCTTGCTGCGCACGCTTTCGGGCGGCAATCAGCAGAAGGTGGCGATTGCCAAATGGCTCAGTCGCCATTCCGAGGTCTACCTCCTCGACGAGCCGACGGTCGGCGTCGATATCGGCTCAAAGGTCGAGATCTATACGCTCATCGGCGAACTCGCGGCGCGGGGCGCCGGCGTCATAGTCTTGTCTTCGGACCTGCCCGAACTCTTGGGCATCACGGATCGCATCCTTGTGCTCTTCCGTGGCCGTATCGTGCGGGAATTCATATCGTCGGACACCACGGCGGATGCCGTGCTGGCCGAAGCGACCGGTTCATCGGAAGGACAGCGCCATGTCGGCTGAAGCAGAATTTGCACCTTCCGCATTTTCAGCCGTGGAACGGCCGCATCGGCCGACCGGCAATATCGCGGCCGCGGCATTGCGCTTCGGGTCGCTGATCGCCTTTGCGGCCATATTGATTGTCTTCTCGCTCACCGCACCGTATTTCCTCAGCATCGGCAATATCGGCAATGTGCTTGGTCAATCCACCATCTCCGGCGTGCTCGCGATCGGGCTGACGGTCGTCCTGATTGCCGGCGGCTCCAATGTCGTCACTGGCGGCATCGACCTGTCGCTTGCCGCCAATATGGGGCTCAGCGCCGCCGTCTATGCCAGCCTGACGCAACTCGGCTATGGCGACCCCACGGCGGTTGCGGCGTCGATTCTGACCGGGACGTTGATCGGCGCGGTCAATGCCATTGCCGTCGTCTATGCCGGCATCGTGCCGCTGCTGGCGACGCTTGCCGTCATGAACGTTGTTGCCGGCCTGGAGCTGGTGCTGACGGGGAATACCGTCCTCCCGGCTTCCACGCCGTTCCTCTCGGCGCTTTCGGCCTCGGATTCCTTTGGCATGCCGGTCCTTGCCTATGTGCTGATCGGCTTCACGGCCATCGCAACGGCGATCGTGCAATATACGCCGCTTGGCCTGCGCCTTTATGCCGTTGGCGAGTTTCCGGATGCCGCGCGCGCCGCGGGCCTGCCGCTTCGCCGCCTGCTTGCCGGCGCATTCGTCGCGAGCGGCCTATCCGGCGGCATCGCCGGCATCCTCTCGGTTTCCTACCTGAGCGGCAGCACGACGGGTTCCGGAGAGATGCTGTTGCCCGTTGTGGTCACCGCTTTACTCGGCTCGGTCTTTTCACGCCGGCTGGTTCCGACGGTCACCGGAACGCTGCTCTCGGCCCTGCTGGTCGGCTTCCTCACCAACGGTTTCCAGCTGCTCAACATTTCGAGCACGCTGGTCAGCGGCGTTCAGGGGCTGCTCATACTCATCGTGGTCTCCGCAACCACCCTGTTGCGCCGGCGGGAGGCCTGAGCATGTCGCTTCATACGCCGACACCTGCGGCAATGGGCTTGCCGCGCCTGATCGCCGGCAGCCTGGTGCGCTACGGCCTGATCTTTGCCCTGGTTGCGGTATTTGCCGTCTTTTCCTTGATCACGCCGACATTCCTGACGCTCGCCAACCTGCAGAGTATCCTGGTCAACAATTTCACGCTGCTTGCCATCGTCTCCATTGCCATGACCTTCGCCGTCGCTTCGGGCGGTATCGATCTTTCGGTGGGAACCGCGATGGATTTCGCAAGCTTTGCCTTCGTCTCGCTCGTGCTTGCCGGGCAGCCGGTTGCGATTGCGGCATTGGCCGGATTGGCGGCCGGGGCGTTCGTTGGCGCGTTCAATGCACTGCTGATATCAGTGATCGGCGTCTCCCCGTTCCTGGCGACGCTCGGCACGCTTTTTATCGGCCGCAGTGTCCAGCAATTGCTGACCAATGGCGGCAATCCCGTCTATCTGCCACCGAACGGCGTACCGGAAGCTTTCCGTTTTCTTGGTCACGGTACGATCGCAAGTCTGCCCGTGCCGCTTGCAGCTGCCATCGTCATCATCGCGGCTGCCGCGGTCGTCTTTGCCCGCACGCGGTTCGGCCGCGTTGTCCTGTCGATCGGCATCCAGCCGGGCGTCGTGCGCTACTCCGGCATCGCGGCTTCCGCCTATATAGCGGCCACCTTCGTGCTCGTCGGTTTGATTGCAGCCGTCGCCGGCCTGATCCTGACTTCGACCGTCACCGTCTACATCCCGTCTTCGGGCAATGCATTTCTGCTGAATGCCATCGGTGCAACCTTCATTGGCACGACGCTCAGCCCACTCCGGCGGCCGAACGTCGGCGGCACCGTCTTCGGCGTGCTGTTGCTCAGCATCGTGGCCAATGGGCTACTGCTGACCGATCTGAATTTCTATTGGCAACAGGTCGGTACGGGAACGCTGATCTTTGCCGTTCTCGCCCTGAGCTTCATCAACAGAAAAGCCGCTGGCAGCGCGTGAGGCACCGGCCTGTGCGAACGGCAGATAACCGAGTTCATCGAGGATAATGAAGTCGAGGCGTGTGAGGTAATCGGCCATGCGGCCTTGCTTGCCGTTGCGTGTTTCCGTTTCCAATCGATTGACGAGATCGACGACATTAAAGAAGCGTCCGCGCGTGCCGTTGCGGATGAGAGCACGGGCAATCGCGATGGCCAGATGGCTCTTGCCTGTTCCCGTGCCGCCGGCGAGGACGACGTTGCGCTGGTCGGCGGCGAACCGGTGGGCTTCGCCATTATTCCTCCCGACGATGATAGCATGGGCACCGCGCAGCTGCACCGGATCGCGGTCTCACCGCCCGGGGCAATGTCATGGCGCGGAATCCTGCAGAAAACCTGCAAATGGGTTTTCGACGAGCATGACATCGATCGGCTGTGGTTGTATTTGCTCGTGTCCAACACCCGCGCCGCCCGTCTTTATCAAACCCTAGGCTTTGCCGAAGATGGCATCATGCGTGCGTCGTTGCGTACGGCTGACGGACGTCATGATCTTGTCTTGATGTTGTTGCTTCGAGAAGGCTGGCAGATCCGGAAGGCAAAGCTACGGCCTTAGGACATTGCTACGAGCAACGGCCAACTCAGCGAGCGCAGTCGACGTGAGTGGAAATAGAACATCTGAGGCGAGTGCGGTAGATTCGCAATCCCGTATCACGCTGTGCTGATGTTCAGCGCCAGTGAGATGGCTAAAATGTCAATTACATAGTGATTTCACGGAGGCCGGCGCTTCGATCCTCTTCAACTGCCAGTCAGTTCGCCGTTTCGTTTGAAAGGGGTACTAACGAGCCCGCCGAACGTCAGTCTGCGTGAAATCTTCGCCCACATAAAGCAGAGGACAATCGTGCTCTTTGGCGACTTCATACGAAAAGCAATCGCCATAGTTCAGTCCAGCTGGATGAACACCCTTGCCCCATCGGCCGTAGGCATGAGCCACTCGACGGGCGGCGGCAGCTGTGACGGACACGATCTCGAAGCCGAGGCCTGAAATGAGTAAGTTGACTTCTTCGCCGACATTGCGTCGTGAGGCGACGATGAGGGCCTCAGCGACGGTGCCGACGGAAATCAACAGTCGATCGGCCTCTTCGATTGCCGCCATGCAAGCTTCGCCCTGCGGCTCGTCGAGCACAATTGCCATGAGAGCGGATGTATCAACTGCAATCATGCCGGCATCCCGTCATCGTCATAGAGAAAGTCCTGGCTGCGCGCGGCCGCTGGACCTTGATGCGCCTTGGCTGCGGCCGATGCCCTGACTTTCTCCATCAACGCGCGCCGCCCCTTCGGGCCGGGTGAGACTGCGACGGCGACCAGGCGCACGATCTCATGGCCGCGACGGGTCAGGATGACCTCATCTCCTGCTTCGGCTCGCTTCACCAATTCCGTGAGTTGCCCTTTGGCCTCGCTAACAGACACGCGCATAGCTTAGACTCCTTTAAGCTTTCCCATGCTTTCTCCCAAGAAATGGTCTATGACTTGGTCTAAGTCAAGGCTGCGGGCGGACCCGCGGCGAGGACGGTCTGGAAGCGCTCCGAAATCTGGCATCCTGTTCCGCGCCCTCGTCCCGGCCGTTCAGTCATCCAGAGCGGCAAGAAGGTACCCGAACAAGTGTTCTGAGCTTCTCTCAAAACCCGTCCCTTCGGTCGCTCCTCGATATGTAAAGCGGGCGCTCGACTATATTGCCAGCCATGTGAGTACCTTTCTGAATGGCTGATAAATGAGACGACTTCACCCATCCCGGATGACATCGAGTCTATCCTCGGCGCCGATCTTGTCGACGCGACGACGGCGGAACGTTATGGATGGATCATGCGCACACAAATTTAGGGTGACGTCGACGAACTGCAATGCGTCGGTATGGCATGGTGTACAGCGAAGCTGATGCCATATTGATGACACCAGCCTTTGAGGTGACTCGATGAAAAGCTTAGTTGGGCAGCTTTCGGACACGCTGCACCGCATTGCCGAACTTGAGCGCCGCAACCGCAACCGCCGCCGCAAGGGCACGGTTGCCGAAGTCAGCGACGACAAGAGCAAGTACCGGGTGAAGCTGTCCGATCAGAATGGCAAAGCCTACCTCACGCCATGGATTGGAGCGCGGACGCTTGCGGCGGGTGGTGTCAAGGTGGACGTGCTTTATCAGCAGGGCGAGCAAGTCGATGTCGTGTCCGAAAACGGCGACATGACGGACGCTCAATAGACTTCTCCACGTATAGTGCTGCCAATGCCCGTGAGAACGAGAACATGCCGTTGGATATCAAGATCGGCGAAACGGTTATCGAAGCCTCTCCCGATCTGGTGAAGGTGACGGGTGCGAAGGTGATCGTTCAATCGCACAATGTCCAGCTTGGCGGCGATGGCGGCCAGCGCGTGGCGCGGATCGGCGACAGGGTGAACGTTGCAAGGGGATCGTCAGCGGGCTTTTGGCCGATTGTCGAGGGTTCGGCCAGCGTGTTCGCGACGGACTGACCGAAAGGCTTTCCCAAACGCTGAAAGGGAAGAATGATCTCAGGTCAGATGGAGAAAGCAGGCAATGTTTTGAGGTGGGGTGGACTTCATCTATCGGTTGTGTAATTTACCTTCTGCTTATGGAGATGACTGATGTCAAGCAGAAGCCGGGTGTGCATTTTGTTTGTGACCGATAGTGAAGATTGTTCTCTTGAGTTTGTCAGCATAATCGGCTCGCTCAGAGCCTATGAGTGCTCTGCTATAAGCTGGGCTGAGGCTTCTATTGTTTTGGCTAAAAAAGAATTGATGTTTTAGTCGCAGACAACACATGTCATGTTCCTGTATCGCCGCCCTCTTTAAAATTGCTCAATGAGTGCAAGCGCCAGAAAACGCCCGTTCTGGCAGTGCTTCCCGAAGGGTCCGCGCAAAGAGCCGCAGTCTTTGATGCCGCATTTTGCGATTACATCAGTCATCCCTTTATCGCTGCCGAAATTGCCGTTCGCCTGGCCGGAGCTTCTGCCATGCGGTCAACCTATGGTGGGCAGTTTGTCTCCGGAATAATTGATCCGGCTGCGGAGCACGGGCTCCGTCACTCGATCGAACCGACGGCGCAGCAAGTCGCGCTCGTGCAAGCAACATGCGCATTCATGCAAAAAGACATTGCCATTCATCGCGATCTCGATGGCTTGGCCCGTCTGATGGGTTCAAACCGCAACTCTCTTGCCCGCGCTTTCAAGCATGTTCTCGGCAAGGGTGTCTATGCTTGGCTGCAGGAGCAAAGGATGATCGCCGCCGCCAGATTGCTGCGGACCACCGCTCTTTCGATTCAGGATATCGGTTTCGACCTGGGTTACGAAGATGCCGCCAACTTTGCGACGGCGTTCAAACTGCATCATGGAATGCCCCCGCGCTCATACCGCCAGATAGTGAGGAAATCAAAGATATGAGTGATGCAATCACAGGCGCGAGTTCCCGAAATATGCGCAACATATTAGTGCAACCAAATAGACAACATCGCTAAAATACGTGTTGTCGAGGTCCGCGCGCTCGCTGTGAGGAGGCAGGCAGGTTGCTTGGGGCTCTCCTGTCATCACCCAACCAGTGATGCAAAGTCCGGAGCCTTCTTTTTGGCAATGTAACGAAAAGGAGCACTACGATGGAAACTTATGCTTTCTCAAACCCTAACGGCCTTGATGAGACCCAGGTTAGGACTATCATCACGAACGCGGGATACGAGCCCGACGATTACACTTATGTAGAGGGAGACGATAACACGGTCATGGTGTTTGCCGTGATCCCCATGGACCTCGACGATCTGCTAGCGCACGCCGGCCCGGGTACTACCGTGGTACTTATAGACCTCCTCGCGTTCAACGCCTTCGGCTCCGCGACGGCAAGTATTGGCAATCTGCTCGGTGCCACCAGCTATGGGGTGTCGATCGCGATGAGTGCAGAGACCGTTAAGGCCCTGTCGGCTGGTGGTTATTCTCTCTATGGCTTTAAGGGTGTCAAGACGAAAGCCCGTGGTGGCAGGCCGCTGGTCTGGTTCAAGTCCGTCGATTTCGGGCTGGACACCGAAGTTTCCTGGGAAGTCCAATACAAGGCTTACACCTCCCGATCGGAGATTATTCCCAATGGTCAGATCAAAGGCTTGAGCTCTTATGCAGCCGATCTCGGCCAGAAGCTCGAGGTTCGAACGCCCCAGGGTACGGGTACCGTGGTTGCCGGTACAAAGGGTGTGATTTCAATCGAGAACCTGACCGAGACTTTGGTGACCTGCGGAATTTCCGAAGTCGTCGATGGGAAGGCACAGCCCCTATGCGCCTTCCCGCTCTACGGCAACGGGCTTGACGCGATTGTGCCAATCCAGAAAGTCATGCTCACCTTCGCTACCGATGAGGTGCATACCGGGACAGTGATCGAGAAGGCCTACAGCCAGAGTATCCTGATCGACCTCACCTCAGATGCCCACCAAAAGGTCTCCTACGATATAAACAAAGGCTGGTCGTGGGGCGGTTTTAGCTGGGCACAGACCGTTCGGCCCTCGGCCGATGTCGTGCCGCTACTGATCGAGACCAGCGCTTCCTTCTAGGGGGGCGACAGATTGATCTGCTGAGGAAGGAAGTTCTCTTTCCAGACGAGCATTCGATCCGGCGTGCGGCGACCTCTAGGCTGCCGTGCGCTCTCGACGCTGCCTTTCCTGAGCCGAGAACCACTGGCTTGTCCATTATGAGGGAAGAGCTGAAGGAGAGTCTGGATGCTTATGTCTACAACATATAAAGTCGATCTTTCTCTGGCTCCTGCGACTGTCGAAGCGCTCGTTCACGGCGGCTATTTCCTTTACGCGATGTTCGCGGTCCAGATGACCAACGCGGCGGCCCGGCCGACCATCGGTTTTGCCACGCAAAGCATCACGGCGAGTATGACGATCGAGTGGGCGGCTGACGTATCGGCCTATACGTCTTCCAGCCCCATCGTGGGCGGCGGGATCATCCGGGCCGGTTATGAAACCTTCATCGACTCCGGCCAGACGTTCATTGTCACGAATGGGGGTGTCGGCGAAGTGAAAACCGAGGGATCGCTATCGAAAATTAGCATAGCGAATACGACGGCGGGCTCGTTTACCTCCGGTTTCGCCCGGGCCGTTTCTGGGGCGGGGAGGCCGGTCCCGATCTATGCGGTTCCTCTGTACGGAAACCAGACCAATGTTGCTGCCCCTTTGCCCAAAGTTCTGCTGCAATTCACCACCGTGGATCTTCGACCCGGTGCATTGGTGGAAAGGTTAGCCCTAGATTTCCAGGCAGCGGCGTCATTCAGCCCTTCGCTTCTGATAAGCGTCGCCGAGAAAGAGGTCCGAAGGTTGAGCTACGATATCAATTTGGGCTGGGAATGGGGCGCCTATTCCTGGGCACAAATCATTCCCGCCAACGCCGATTTCGCAAAAGTGCTGATAGAACCCGAATAGTGGTACAGTATCCGATCACCCGCGACTTTAGGGGGCGGCTCGGAAATGCTGTTTTTGGCGCGCCACAACGCTTGCGGTTTTGTCAAAAGCTAATTTACATTCCGAATAGCCTTACCGAAGAACCCGCGGCGATGTCTTGCGCATCAATAGTGCGTCACGGTGATAGGGATCGGATCAAGCGGACAACATCAGGACCGGCGGTCATAATGTGCCGCTCAAACAGGCCGGGGACATGACCGCACCCGACCCGCAAAGCTCAAACATCATTCAAAATCACATTGCCAAACGGGCGCCATCCAGACATGACATCGCCCCATCCGTTCTTTGATTGATGCTGCTAGAGCTCAAACTCATAAAACCACTTTGCATGCGTCATATACCTGTTTGATTTAGCTTGGGAAAATTTGGATTCGTAACACTATCATTGCTAGCGAACCGATCGGGTCAGGGATGAGAGGCAGGTGCGGGCGGGACGTCGGCGCCCGCACCTTTCTCCTCGACCGGTCTCTTGGTCCGCAGGAGGGACAGAACAAAGACAAAGAAGACCGGGACGAAGAAGACAGCAAGGACTGTCGCCGAGATCATGCCGCCGAGGACGCCGGTGCCGATCGCATTCTGGCTGGCGGCACTTGGCCCCGTTGCGATCGCCAGCGGCACGACGCCGAGCGTGAAGGCAAGCGAGGTCATCACGATCGGACGGAAGCGTACGCGGGCCGCCTCGACCGCCGATTCGAGCAAAGGCTTGCCTTGAGCATAGTAATCCTTGGCGAACTCGACGATCAGGATAGCGTTCTTTGCCGACAGGCCGATGATCGCGATGAGCCCGACCTTGAAATAGAGGTCGTTCGGCATGTCGCGCAGGATCGCCGCCAGCACGCATCCGATGATGCCGAGCGGCACGACGAGCATGACCGACAGCGGGATTGACCAACTCTCATAAAGGCCAGCGAGCAGCAGGAAGACGAAGAGGATGCTGAAGGCAAACAGGATCGGCGCCTGGTTGCCGGAGGCGATCTCTTCGCGGGACTGGCCTGACCACTCATAGCCGAAACCCTGAGGAAGTTCGGATGCGAGACGCTCCATCTCGGCAATCGCGGCGCCTGAGGACTTGCCCGCAGCCGGTTCGCCGGTGATGCGGATCGTCGGATAGCCGTTGTAGCCGACGATCTGCGGATCACCCTTGCGCCAATCGGCGGTCGCAAACGACGAGAGCGGCACCATTCCGCCGCTGGCGTTGCGGACGTTCAGCTTCATCATGTCTTCCACCTGCATGCGGCTGCGGCCGTCCGCCTGCACGATGACCTGCTGCATGCGGCCTGCGTTCGGATAGTCGTTGATATAGGACGAGCCAAGGTTCGCGGTGATCGCATCGTTGATATCGGTAAAGCTGACGCCGAAGGTGTTTGCCTTCTCTCGGTCGATCGCAAGCATGATCTGTGCAGCTTCCTGCATGCCCTCGACGCGGACATTCGTCACCAGGCTGCTCTTGGCCGCCTTTGCCATCAGCTCGTCTCCGGCCTGCTTCAGCGCCTTCTGGCCGCGTCCGGCGCGATCCTGGAGCCTGAAGGAGAAGCCGCTCGTCGCGCCGAAGCCGTCGATCGGCGGCGGCGAGAGCGCATAGGACGTCGCATCCTTCAATCCGGCGAACTGTGCGTTGACGCGCGCGGCTATCTCCGGCACCGAGCTGGCGGCCGGCCGCACGCTCCAGTCCTTGAGCGTGACGAAGGCGATGGCCGAGTTCGGGCCGTTTCCGGAGAAGCTGAAGCCCTGGACGGCAAAGACGTTCTCGACAGCCGGTTCGGCCTTGAAGATGGCTTCGATCTGCTTCAGCGAGGCGAGCGTACGATTGGCGCTCGCCTCCGGCGGCCCCTGTATGTCGACGATCAGGATGCCCTGATCTTCTTCCGGCACGAAGGCGCCTGGCAAGTTGACGAAAAGGTAGCCGAGACCGATGGCAAGGGCGAGGTAGACGGCCATCATGCGTCCCGACCGGCGTGCAAGAGCGGCGGCGGTCTTCGCGTAGCCGGCCGTCATCCCGTCGAACTTGCGATTGAACCAGCTGCCGAGACCTTTCTTCGCATGGTGGTTTCCATCGATCGGCTTCAGGAAGGTGGCGCAGAGCGCCGGTGTCAGCGACAGCGCCAGGAAGGCCGAGAACATGATCGAGACGACCATGGTCAGCGAGAATTGGCGGTAGATGATGCCGGAAGCCCCAGGGAAAAACGCCATCGGAATGAAGACGCAGGACAATACCAGCGTAATCCCGAGGATGGCGCCGGTAATCTGCTTCATCGCTTTCTGCGTCGCGGCCTTCGGCGGCAGGCCCTCGTCTGCCATGATGCGCTCGACATTCTCGACCACGACGATCGCATCGTCGACGAGGATGCCGATCGCAAGCACCATGGCAAACATGGTTAGCACGTTGATGGAGAATCCCGTCGCATACATGATCGCGCAGGTCCCGAGCAGAGCGACAGGCACGACAAGCGTCGGGATGAGCGTGTAGCGGAAGTTCTGCAGGAAGACGAACATCACGATGAAGACGAGCACGATCGCCTCGATGAGGGTATGCACGACCTTCTCGATCGAAGCGTTGACGAAGGGACTGGTGTCGTAGGGTATCGAATACTCGACGCCCTTCGGGAAGAACTTCGACAGCTCGTCCATCTTTGCCTTTACCGCCGACGAGACGGCGACGGCGTTACCGGTCGAGGACAGCTGGATGGCGAGGCCCGCGCTCGGATTACCGTTGAGCCGGCTTGCCGTCGAGTAGGTTTCGGCACCGTCTTCGACGCGGGCGACGTCGCGCAGGCGCACGGTCGAGCCATCGGGATTGGCGCGAAGGATGATGTCGCCGAATTGCCTCGCGCTATTGAGTTGGCCCTCGACAATGACGGTCGCGGTCAGATCCTGGCTGACGGGGTTGGGCATGGCACCGATCTGGCCGGCTGCGACCTGTGCGTTCTGCGCGGCGATCGCCGCGCTGATGTCGGCCGCCGTCAGGTGAAGGCCGACCATCTTGTCGGGATCGATCCATACGCGAAGCGCCCTTTGCGAGGCGAAGACCTGAGCGCGCCCGACGCCGGGTAAACGGCGCAGTTCTCCGAGGACGTTGCGGTTGATGTAGTCGCCGAGCGCGATCTCGTCCATCTTGCCGTCGGTCGAGGTAAGAGCCGCGATCAGCAGGAAGCCGGCGCTGGCTTCCTCGACCTGAATGCCTTGCGTACGGACCGCCTGCGGCAGCCGCGCCTCGACGCGCCGGACGGCGTTCTGCACATCGACCGTCGCCTTGCCGATATCGGTTCCGGAGACGAAGGTGGCGTTGATGCTCACCGAGCCGGAATTGTCCGAGGTCGACTCGAAATAAGCGATGCCATGGACGCCGTTCAGCTCCTCCTCGATCAGCCGGGTGACCCCCTGATAGATTTCCTGTGGAGAGGCGCCGGGGTAGGAGGCGGAAATGGAGAGCTGCGGCGGCGCGACGGCGGGATATTGCGCGACCGGCAATATCGGGATCGTAATGATCCCGGCGATCATGATGAAGAAAGCAAAGACCCATGCGAGGACGGGTCGCCGGATAAAGAACTGTGCCATGATTTGATTACTTTGCGGCCTGATCTGAGGTATTCGGCTCGGCGCTTTGCGGCGTCCATGGTTCGGAGACGACCTTGCCGCCGGGCGTGACCTTCTGGACCCCGTCGACGATGATGGTTTCGCCGCTCTTCAGCCCGGAAAGCACGATCCATTCGGCTCCGAGGGACGCGCCGAGGACGAGGTTGCGCACCTGCGCAGTTTGATCTGCGGCGAGCACGAAGACCTGAGGATTGCCTTCGGCGTTCCTTGTCACCGCCCTTTGCGGAATGGTGATGCCGCTCTTTTGAACGGCCTGCTCGATCCGCACGCGGACATACATGCCCGGCAGCAGATCGCCATCGGGATTGGGGAATTCGGCGCGCAGCGTGACCTGCCCCGTGCCGGGGTCGACATTCGCGTTGGAAAACAAGAGCTTGCCCGGCTTTGCATAGCTTGTTCCGCCATCGAAAACGAGTTCGACGGATGCCTGTCCGGGCGCCGGGCTCTGCAGCTTGCCTTCGCTGACGGCGCGTTTCAGAGCCAGGAGATCCTGTGCGGATTGCGTGAAATCAGCATAGACCGGATCGATCTGCTGGATGAGCGCGAGATTGGATGCGCCTTCAGCTGTCACAAGCGTTCCCTCGGTCACGAGCGCGCCGCCGATGATGCCGGTGATGGGGGCGCGCACTTCAGTATAATCGAGATTGATCTGCGCTTCGTCGAGAGCAGCCTCCTGCGCTGCGACGTCGGCATCGGCCTGGGCGAGATTGACGGCGGCGGTGTCGTAGTCGACAGCCGTCGAGACATTGCGCTCACGCAGCGAGCGCTGGCGCTCGAGCTGCTGCTTGGCATTGGCCTGAATGGCTTTTGCTTTCTGCAAAGCCGCCTTTGCGCTTGCTACTCGCACCTGGAACAGTTTCGGGTCGATCCGGTAGAGGACATCGCCCTGATGTACGAGGCTGCCCTGTTCGAAGACGCGTTCCTGGAGGATGCCCGAGACCCGCGCTCGTACCTCGGAAATCCTGGTAGCGGCGATGCGGCCCGGAAGCTCGCTCATGACCGGCACGGGATGTGCCTTGATTTCCAGGACACTGACGGCGGGTGGCGGCATTTCTCCGCTCTCCTGGGCGCGCAGATGGCCGGAAGCCAGCACAAGCATCGCCGTTGCCGCCAATATTGCCTTCCAGCAAGGCAGTTCAAATGCAGATCGCATAGATGTATTCCCAATTGACCGTGTCGCGGTAAGATCGTCGTTCCGCGTCTTGACGGCATGAACCTATTCGAAAGGGTCGCTTCAACGCCCGGCGCGAGTGGCACTTTCGTCCGAGCCTAAGCAAATATTGGGAATGTTGGTCTTTGGTCGACGTTTTGTGGAGGTTTCATGGACGTGGACAGAGGAATGTTGACGAGGAGGCCCTGTCTGACGTTTCCTTCTGGTGAAGGAGCCCCGGATGGAAAATGCACTGATATTGATTGTCGAGGACGAGCCGGAGATCTCGGATATTCTCGAGCGCTACTTTGAGCGCGAGGGATTCCGCGTGCTGACCGCCTCGGATGGGGAGATCGGCCTTTCGCATCACCAGCGGCTGAGACCCGATCTCGTCGTCCTCGATGTCAAGCTGCCGAAACTCGATGGTCACACTGTGCTTGCCACCATCCGCCAAAGGGGTAATACGCCTGTCATCATGGTCACGGCGCTCGCCGATGACCTCGATAAGCTGCACGGGCTGCGTTCGGGCGCCGACGACTACGTGGTCAAGCCGTTCAATCCTGTCGAGGTGGTGGCGCGGGCGCGGGCCATTTTGAGACGGGCGACCGGCAGTGCGACGAACAAGGTCCTGAGGGTCGGCAAGCTTGCCATAGATCCGATCGCGCATATGGCCGTCGTCGAGGACGGCGAGAGCCGTCTGCTGCTGAACTTGACGCGAACCGAATTCCGCATCCTCGAATATATGGCGGGCTTCCCGAACAGGGCCTTCGAGAGAGGCGAGATCGTCGATGCCTGCCTTCCCGAGGGCGATGCGCTCGACCGTACCGTGGACAGCCACATGAGCAAGCTTCGCCGAAAGCTGGATGCCGCCGGTGTCGGCGAACTCCTCAACGGCGTCAGGGGAGTGGGTTACCGCCTTGGCGACTTCGGTTAGCAACAGCCTGAACAGGCAAATCATCTGGTCGACGACGATCGTCGCCTTCGTCGCTCTTTCCGTCATGTTCTTCGGGTTTCTGATCTATGGCTATGTCTACGATTGGCTGTTCAAGAATTCTGGAAATTCTGACGACTGGGCTGCCAGCGATTTTGTCGTCCTCGCTATCAACGTGGCGATCGGCCAGGCGGTTGGCGCCTATGTCGGATGGCGGCTTGCCCGGCGTCTTGTCAAACCCCTGACGGCGGTGACAGAGGCTGCACGCCTTATTGCTGACGGAGACTTTGCCGGCCGGGCGACCGGCGAGGGCAACTTTGGCGAAGCGGATCGCCTGATCAACGACTTCAACCGTATGGCGGAGGAATTGCAAAGGGCCGAGAAAGAGCTGCAATATTCGAATTCGGCGATTGCCCACGAATTGCGCACGCCTCTGACGATCCTGCGCGGCCGCATGCAGGGGCTGGCGGATGGCGTGTTCGAACCGAGCCAGGAAGTGTTCCGGGGGTTGATCGGACACATCGATGCGCTGACCCGCATCGTCGATGACCTGCGGACGCTCTCGCTGATGAATGCCGGACGCATGGAGCTGCAGCAATCGCGCTTCGACGTCGGAGAAGAAATCGGAGATATCGTCGATTCGGTGAAGCCGACGCTTTCGAACCTCAGCATAAAAATCGAAACCGATTTGCAGAAGATGCTTGTCATCGCCGACCGGGCGCGCGTCCGCCAAGCGATGCTTGCGCTCATCGATAATGTCGCGCGCTATGCTCCCGGCTCGACGCTGCGGGTGGCTTCGCATGCCGTTGACAACCTGTGCGTCATCATGGTTTCGGATGACGGTCCGGGCATGACGACGGCGGAAAGCGAAAGAGCATTCGAACGGTTCTGGAGAGCCGACGATGCCAGAACGCGACGGGGCGGAGGATCAGGTCTTGGTCTTGCCGTCGTCAAGGCGATAGCCGAGGCGCATGGCGGCCATGCCACCATCGACAGCCGCAAGGGTGGCGGCACGACTGTCGTCCTGGCCATCCCCCGCAGTTGAAACCTCGCGGAGAGATGAGCGCATGGATGAGATTTGTCGCTTCTCCCTATGCGCTGAGAATCCGCTGCAGGACTTCGGTCAACTCGGTCGTGCCGCGGCGGATCTCGCCGACATCCTTCTCCGCGTCTATTCGGCCGGCATTATGGGCAAGATAGAGCTCGACCAACAATCGCGCATAGTCTTCCGATAGGCCCGCTCGCATCAGCGCAGCCTGCCATTCGGTCCCGGGAAGCAACTCGGCGACAACGTTGCGACCGGTCAGCATGCCGATGCCGGCTGCAACGTCATTCGGCGTATAGCGCCGAGGACCTTCCGCATGGACCACTCTTAAAGCGGCCTCCTGCTTCTCCAGGAGCAGTTCAGCGGCGATTGATCCGACATCAAAGGCGGAGATGGTCGGAAGCAGCTTGGTCAGCGGATCGTAGAAGCTCGGCAATCGCCCGCTTTCCGCCGCTCCCTTTGCCATACGTGCCCAGTTTTCCATATGTTCGGCCGATCGCAGCAGGATCAGCTTGGTATCCAACTGGCGCAAACGCGCCTCGAGCGCGTGGAAGATCAAGGTGACCCCGGTTCCGGAGCTATGCTGCGCGCCATAGTCGGAAATGGCGAGGACGGTTTGCGGCTTGGCGGCCGTCAGGGCTTCGCCAAGCGAGCCGATCAATCGTTGCATGCCGGAATGAGCCTGAGGGGCGCGAATATCGACTGGGCAGATGATCTGGACCGCGCTTGCGCCTTCAAGCGCTAAGGCGAGGGCCTGATGATCATACAGATCGGCGATCGTGATTTCGCAACCGAGATCCACAAGCCCCTGTGCTTTCGAGGCATCGCGCAGAACTGCGCGAACCGGGGCACCGGCCTTGCGCAGAGCGGCGATGGTCGTGCGGCCAACCTTGCCGTTGGCGCCAAGAATTGCATGCATTGCGTCTTCTCCTGTCAATCTTCCAGCAGCATAGCCATGTATGCCGCTGGGTCGCACAGGTTCGGATGACCGATTGCAGGTTTGGACGACAATCGAACTTATGAATGCATTCGGCTCAGTGTGCCGGGAGTGAGGCCGAGGATGCGCCGCATCCAGTGTGTCATGTGGCTCTGATGGGCAAAGCCTGCAGCCGATGCGATCTCGGCGAGTGGCATCTCGGTCGAGATGATGAGCAATCGCGCGCGCTCGACGCGGCGCGTCAGGATGTATCGGTGTATCGGCATACCGAAAGTGGCGCGAAAGAGTGGCTTTAAATGCGATACGCTCAAACCCACACTTGCGGCGAGATCGGCAAGGGAGAGCGACTGATCGATATGAGCTTCGATGAAATCCGCCAGGTGTCGTTGATGGCGGTTCGTCAGGGTGATGCCGGTTGGCATGGTGCCGGACGAACTGTGTCCATTGCCTTCCACCAGGCGGATCGCCAGCGCCAATCCAAGTGTTTCTGCATAGGTTCTGTCCGATGGAGCAGGGGATTCGATTTCGGCCTTGAGCGCCCAGGCGATCGATTCCAAGCGAGAATCTCGGAGCTGGAATTTGGGTGCGAGAGAAACGGTGTCCGGATTTCTCCCGAGCGCTTCAGCGGCGGCGTGAACGAGTTCCTGCTGGACAGCCACACGGAGAATGGTGCAATCGCGGTCATCTTCCCACCAGCCATCCAGCCCGGCAGGAACGATATCGATATCGCCATGCGATTGCCGGCGCCGATGCTGCCGGCCATCGCACTGACAAAAGGCATTTACGGCCCGTCCGAAATGAATGCCGAGCCGATGTGTTGGCGATCCCGGTACATGGATACGGCCCGCCTGAATACGAACGAAGCTTGCTTCCAGACCTTGCCAGCCGCGTCCCTTGCTGGAGAGGAGGGGAGTGGCCGCGGGATTGAGCTGGTCCATGATTGCGCGCCTCCGCCAAATCCACCGTTCCGAACCGGGAGCGATCTTGATCCCTGAATTATAGATAGGATGGAGCGCCCGGTCGAGCCGATCTTTGGATCAGTGTCCATGCAGGCGATTCGGCGTTTGCTCAAGGTGACAGGAAGGCCAACTATCTATCTTCCCTGGTGTGCCATAGCCTCAAGACGTAGATCGTCGACTGCTGAATTTCGTAGCGGACCTCGTAGTGGCCGACGAGGAGCCGCCTGACTTCGCGTGGTTTGAATTCGAACAACCGTTCCCCAATTCGCGGATTGGCCAGCAGAACGGTCGGCGCCTTGGTCAGAGACTGCATTGTGCGAACGGCTGCCGGCTTGTTGACTGCTGCCGGAAATTCATACCGGCGAGTGAGACCGGATAGCGCCTTGCCGGTCCATTTAGTCTCCATCAGCGTGGAGCCGGCAGTGGCTCGCCTATGCTCAGGCTGTCGGCCCATGCCTGCACGGCCTCATGGTCGATCACATCGTCATCGTCGACGTCGCGAAGGGCTTCGCGGGTCAGCCGCTCGCGCTCTTCTTCCTGATCAAGCCAGGCAGCCAGAGCCTGTTTCATGATCCAGCCCCGGGAGCGCGCAAGCCTTTCGGTCATCAGATCGAGTTTTTCGGCCAGCGAAAGCGGTACGTGCGCAGTCAAGATCTTGGTTGCCGGGCTTGCCACGCGATCATCCATTCTGAAATGTTTGATTTACTTCTAATCATAGTGATTGATTTTGCATCGATCAATAATGCGATCAGCGGGGACCTTGCCTATCTCGTTGATTGCCCGGCTAATAATATCTAGTGATAGAATTCCGATGGCGGTTTGCCGAAATGGCGTCGGAACATTGCGGTAAAGGCGCTCTGGCTGGCGTAGCCGCAATCGAAGGCGACGTCGATGACGCGTTCGCCGTTCGCCAGTTTGCGCAAGGCAAACAGGAGCCGCGCCTGTTCGCGCCATTGCGCAAAGCTCATGCCCGTTTCCTTGGTGAAGAGGCGATGCACCGTCTTGGCCGTGACATCCAGACGGTCGGCCCATTGGCCTGCGGTCGACGTATCGGCGGGGTGCTCGGTGATTGCTTCGCAGATCAGCTTGATGCGCTGATCTTCCGGCATGGGAAGATGCAAGGGCAGCACATCGGAGACGCGCACCTCGTCCAAGAGCAGCTGCATCAGACGGTCGTCCCGGCTGCCTTCCGCGTAATCGAGGGGAACGTCAACGGCGGCAACGATGAGCTCGCGCAAAAGCGCCGGAACCTCGATGACGCAGCTTTTTTCCGGCATGTTGCGGATCGCCGTTGCATCGATGAAGACGGTGCGGATCTTGACCTCGCCGGACATTTTCACATCATGCTCCAGGCCCGCCGCCAGCCACAGAGCCCGGCTGGGCGGCACGACCCACGACCCCTCGGCCGACCGCACGATCATCACGCCTTCGATCGCATAGAGCAACTGGCCGCGCGGATGCGAGTGCCAGCCCGTCGAGGCGCCATCCGAATAGTTGACGTCCATCGCCGCCATGGCGCGATGCGTATCATGAAAATCGAGATGTTTGCGGGTCGGATCGCTCTGCATGTCCCAATCTCTACAGTTATGGTCATCATAGAGTGATACGAACCAACATCAAGACGATAAGCCAGAGCCTTCACATTCTCCATGGTTATCGCACATGAAAAACAAGCTAGCATTTCTCTATCCCCTCATTGCCATCATCCTCTGGTCCGGAAACGTCATCGTTTCCAGGCTGTCGGCGCATACGATCGGTCCGGAGGCAATCACCTTCTACCGCCTGCTTCTCGCCGTCTTGCTGATGAGCACCTTCGTCGCCGTCCCCGCCTGGCGGAACCGCTTCGTCATCTGGCCGCATCTCGGGCAATTCGCCATTCTCGGCTTTCTTGCCATGTGCTTCTTCCAGAGCCTCTCCTACCTGGCGGCGGAGACAACGACGGCCACGAACATGGCCGTGTTCACGGCTTTGACGCCGCTGCTTACCGTGGCCTTGAGCGCCTTCGTGCTGAAGGAAACGCCGACTGTCGGCATGGTCGGCGGGGGCATCCTGTCGCTGGTCGGGCTGATTTATCTGGTGAGCGCCGGCGACCCGGCTGCGCTTGCGCGCAACGGCGTCCATCTCGGCGATCCGCTGATGTTCATAGCGGCGCTGAGCTATGCGGTCTATGGCGTCCTGCTCAAGCGCTGGAACCTGCCTGTCGCCGGTTGGCAATCGACCTATATGCAGGCGATTTGCGCCCTGGTGATCATGTTTCCGGCATTTCTTGCAACGCCCGCGTCCTTGCGTTCGCTGAATGCCGAAACCCTGCCGCTCATCGGCTATGCCGGCGGTCTCGCCTCGGTCGTCCTTCCGTTCCTATGGGTGCGCGGTGTTCATATTCTCGGACCCAATCGCTGCGCAGCCTTCATGAACCTCTTGCCGGTCTTTACCGCGATTGGCGCCATCGTCATGCTCGGCGAGCCGGTGCGCGCCTATCACGTCATCGGCGGAGGCGCCGCACTCGTGGGGGTCGCCTGCGTGGAGCTCTTCCGTCGGCCGTTGCGCAGCGCACCGCCCGCCATGCCCGAGGTCGTCGAGTGAAGATCTAAGGCGTCACGGATGGACGCGGGCTTCTCTGCAGAGGCCGCGTCCATCGATGCAGATCGAGCGTCACTTCCAGCTTGTATAGTCCGAGGCGGTGCATCCGAAGGGGGCTCTCTGGTCACCGAAACGCTTCTTCAACTGATCGCAACCCCAGCGGTTGAGTGGAGTCGGCATCATGTTATTGATGTCCATGCCGGGCGAGGTGAATTGCGAGCCGGCGCTGGTCACATACCAGATCCAGTAGCCGAAAATGCCGGCGATGATGAGGAGGATCACCAGGACGAGCCTGCCAAGCCGCGCCAAGATGGACGGCCCTTTCTTACCTCGCACAACGAGCTCAGGCGGATGACTGCCAAGTTCCGCCGTCAGTGGCGCGAGAATGCTTGCGCGTTCCTGAGCCGTCATGTCGATCCGCTGCAATTGGCTATCCATAAGTACTGGCAGAGCGGTATTGCCATGCCACACGGCAAGAGCCACTGCCTTGCCGTCCTTTTCGCCGACGACCAGAGGTTCCTGTCCCGGCTCGAAGCGCGTTTGAGCCGATCGTCCGGTCTTTTTGGCGGCGATCTTGTCAGCATAGACGACCGTCAATTGCTTGCCACGGCGCTGGACCGCCGTGATTTCGACCGGAACCGGCTCGAGCTGAGCAGCCTGCTGCAATTGACCGCGGACGCGCCAGCCGCGCAGGATCTGGAAGATCATGGCAATGCCGGCGCCGCCGAGAAGGGCAACGAAGACGGCGAGCGTTATGATCCGGTTCCAGAGCATATCGAGGCCGAGGCTGAGGGTCGCCAGTTCCGGATGGTCACGGGAGATGACGACATTCGTGTCATAGTCGCCGGCATGGATGTCGACGAACATGATCTCGACGCTCTTGTCATAGGTCTGACCGTTATAGGCGTAGTTGAGATGCGCTTCGCAGCTGGTGAAGAAGCCTCTCTGGGTCGAGCATTTTCCGTCACGAATATCGCCATTGACGGGCTCGACGGGATTTTGACTGATCGCCCAATCCCTCAATATGCCTGGCGCTTCGTAAGCTGTCATGAAAACGGTGAGCCCGATCAGGATCAGCAAGGCGAAATAGCTGACTTTCGGCGTCGTGATCACGCCCTGAGCAAGCATGAGGGCTCTCTGGGGAAGCTTAATCGTCGGGAATGTCATTGTCTGCCTGGATCTCCGAATGGTTGCATAGGCATCCGCAAGGCAGGGAGCGAAGCTATGCTTCGCAAAATCCTGGGGGTTTGACTTGGCGCCTACATTTTGCAACGCGTGAAATAGGCGCCTTGCCTCGTTGCTCAATACCCGGTTGCAGAACATCCTCGACCTCATGACGATCTGGTCAGCAAACGCTTGCGCGGTGTGACCTTTTTGTCTCGCCACATTGACCGGCTGAGGCTGGCCCATCTAGTTTCCGTGCGAATGCGGGATTTTGAGATCGAGGAAGGAGATCGACATGACCAATGTTGCCTGGCATGCGGAGCCGTTAAGCTGGGGCCACGGGCCGCGCAGTTTCGAAGTTTTTCTGGAACCGACCTGCCCCTTTTCGGTCAGAGCCTTCAACAAGCTGGATGCCTTTCTGGCCCAGGCCGGCGAGGATAGAGTGACCGTCAAGATCCGTCTGCAATCGCAGCCCTGGCATCTGTATTCAGGCGTTCTGGTGCGTTGCATTCTTGCCGCTTCGACGCTTCCCGGAGGCAAGGAGATGGCGCGCAAGGCAATGGCCGCGATCGCTGCCCATCGCGAGGAGTTTGAATTTACCGATCATGCCGGCGGCCCGAATATGGATGTAACGCCGAGCGAGCTGATCGAGCGTCTGGAGCGCTACAGCGGACTTGCGTTAAAGGAGGCTTTTGCCATTCCGGATCTCGACCGCGAGATCAAGTGGCATTGCAAATATGCCCGACAGAACGGCATCCACGTTTCCCCCACCTTCATGGTCGACGGGCTGGTGCAGGCCGACATGAGCAGTGGCGACGAGGTGGAAGCCTGGGTGAAGAAAGTCTCGGCCTCGTAGGAGGCGAAAGGCAAGGCGTCGATGTCTTCATCTCGACGCCTTGCCCGTTTCGATTGTCCTCAGTCTTCCACGTTCGGCAGCAGGATTGTCAAAAGTCCGATCAGCGGCAGGAAGGCGCAGAGCTCGAAGACGAATTCGATGCTGGTATGGTCGGCAAGCACGCCGAGCGCCGCGGCCCCGATGCCGGCCATGCCGAAGGCAAAGCCGAAGAACAGGCCGGAGACCATGCCGACGCGACCGGGCAGCAATTCCTGTGCGTAGACGACGATTGCGGAAAAGGCCGACGCAATGACCGTGCCGATGATGGCGCTGAGGACGATCGTCGTTTCAAGATTGGCATGAGGCAGGACGACGGTGAAGGGCAGGATGCCGAGGATCGAGCCCCAGATGACCTTCTTTCGACCGATGCGGTCGCCCACGGGGCCGCCAACCATCGTTCCAATGGCAACGGCGGCAAAGAACACGAACTGGCAGAGCTGCGCCGACCGTTCGGTGACGCCGAAGCGAGCCATGAGGTAGAAATTATAGTAGCTGGTAAAGCTCGCGAGATAGAAATATTTCGAGAAAATCAGGGCGATCAAGACGGCAATAGCAAGACCGACGCGGGCACGCGACAGGCTCAGCGCCTTGTGGACCTTGCCTGATTTTGCCGGCGCGCGCAGGTGACTGCCATTGACTTGATACCAGCGGCCCAAGCCTGCGAGAATGAGAATGCCGACGAATGCCAGGCTCGCAAGCATTGCCATTCCATGCTGACCATGCGGAAGAATGAAGAAGGCGGCCAGCAGTGGCCCAAGCGAGCTGCCGAAATTGCCGCCGACCTGGAACACCGATTGCGCGAAGCCGTGTTTCCCACCCGATGCCAGGCGCGCGATCCGCGATGCTTCCGGGTGGAAGATCGAGGAGCCGAGGCCGAGCAGCATCGCGCCCATCAGCAACATCGGATAGTTCGAGGCCATTCCGAGCGTGATCATGCCGACGCAACTGCAGGCCATGCCGAACGGCAATGAATAGGGTTGCGGTCGTCCATCCGTATACCAACCGACGAAGGGCTGCAGGATAGAGGCGGTGATCTGATAGACGAAGGTCAGGACGCCGAGCTGGGTGAAGCTGAGGTCAAAGCCTGTCTTCAGCACCGGATAGCTTGCCGGCAGCAGAGCCTGGGTGACATCGTTGATGAAATGGCCAAGACTGGCTACCATCAGGACCGGATATATCGTAGTGGCCGCGCGGGGCGGGTTCATGACCTGGCTCATGGCTCTCACTTTTCAATGATCTGCGGTGCTGATATTGGAAAACATCATCGCCCGCTACCGCGACAAGGCGCAATTCTTACGAGACTGGGCCAGAATGGTCAGGAACAGCCGCATAGATCCATTCATCGATGTCGACCGCCCGCTCATTGCCCTCGGCAATGACTATGGAGACGGCCACCGTGTCGATCCGCACCAGCATCGCCGCGCGCAACTATTATATGGCTTTTCCGGGGTGGTGGTCGTGACCACCCCGGACGGCACGCTCGTCATGCCGCCGGAGCGCGGCATGTGGATACCGCCGGGCGTGATCCACAGCGTGCGCATGCTCGGCAAAGTCAGCATGCGCAGTCTCTACATCGAGCCCGAAGCGATCGAGACGATGCCGGATCATTGCCAGGTGGTCGAGATATCGCCGCTCCTGCGCACTCTTATTGCCGAGGCAGTCGATATTCCTGTCGACTATGATGTTAATGATCGGGCCGGTGCCTTGATGGCATTGCTTCTGCACGAGCTGGCGAGGTTGCGACCATTGCCGCTGTCGTTACCGATCCCGCGTAACAGGATGCTCGCCGAAAAGTGTCAGGATTTTCTGCGGCAGCCGACGACGCATGATACGATCGATCTGTGGTCTAGCCACATGCGCATGAGCCGCCGCGCATTCACCCGAATGTTTCGCCTGGAGACCGGGCTCAGCTTCGTCAAATGGCGCGAGCAGGCCTGCTTGCATGCTGCATTGCCACGGCTTGTCGCAGGCGTTCCGGTGACGACGATCGCGATCGACCTCGGTTACAGGAATCCTGCTGCTTTCACGACCATGTTCAAGCGCGCCTTCGGTTATTCGCCACGCGAAATGGCTCGCCAGCATGCGGGAAATGAAACCGGCGGAGCAAATCTCCAGCCGTGAATGTCATGTCGCGTCGAGATAGGGCTTCAGGGGCATGTCGTCGTGCCTTGGCACCGTCTGTCGTTCGATCATATGGTGGATGACCGGCGGCCCGTCGCCGCGATGCAGTCTGTCCAGGTGTTCGGCAACCTCGACATCCGCATGTGTCTGGCGTTGGCTGTGACGGACATAGTCGATCCAGGTCGGTAGATGGTAGCTCTCCGTCCAGGTGTTCGGCTTTTCCAGATCGCGCAACAGCGACCATTGTTTTGCGCCGTCGCGGATTCTCATCCGGCGGCGTTGCGCCATGACGGCCAGAAACTCATGCACGTCGTCCTGCTCGATATTGTAATCCACCATGACCAGGATGGGTCCGCTCCTGGAGCGCAGGTCGAGCTGCAGCTGCGGTTCGCTGAAGGTGTTCGTCGGGTCGAGATTGAGGGATTCGAAGTCGGGCTGCCGCAGCACGAGGCCAAGCAGGCCGCCTATACCAAGAGCCGCGCTTGCGATGAATAGGGCGCCGGTGACGCCGTGCGCGTCGGCCAATTCGCCCCAGAGCCAGCTGCCCACCGCCATGCCGCCGAAAGTGGCGGTCTGGTAGAGCGACAAGGCACGGCCGACGACCCAGCGCGGCGTCGACAGCTGAACCGTGACGTTGAACAGCGAGAAGGCCTGCACCCAGGCGACGCCGGCCGGCATGAGGAGAAGACAGCTCAGCCATACCTGATTGCTGAGCGCCAGGAAAAAGCAACTGACCGCCAGCGTAAAGAAGGCGGCGCGGATTACCCATTCATTGCTCAGTATATCGCGAATACGGCCGATCAGCATTGCGCCGCAGATCGCGCCGAAGCCGAAGAAGCCGAGCATGGTGCCATAGGTGATCGCGGTGCCATGCACATGGTCGCGCGCAACAAGCGGCAGCAGCGCCAGAATGACGATTGCGGTCAGGCCGAAGACGAAGCCGCGGCACATCACCGTGAGCAGGTTGGGCGACATCAGCACGTAGCGAAATCCGGCCGACATCGCGCTGCCGAAGGGTTCGCGCGGCAGGCTGTTGGTCACGGGCGCTTTCTTCCAGCGCCATAGGGTTATGATCAGGGCAAAATAACAGAAGACGTTGAAGAGAAAGGCGAAAGCCGCGCCTGCGGCTGCAACGATGACGCCGCCGATCGCCGGTCCGATACTGCGCATGAGGTTGTAACTCATGCTGTTGAGCGCCACGGCGCCAGGCAGATGCTCACGTGGGACGACATCGCCCATCGAGGCCTGCCATGACGGATTGTGGAGAGCGCCGCCGCAGCCGATCAGGAAGGTGAAGCAAAGCAGCAGCCACGGCGTCAGGGCATTGCTGTAGGACAGAACGGCGAGCGTTGCCGATACGCTCAGCATCAAGGTCTGCGCGATCAGCATGATCCGTCTTCGGTCGTAATTGTCGGCAAGCGCCCCGGCGGCGAGGGAGAAGATCATGACGGGCAGCGTCGTGGAGGCCTGGACCAGCGCCACCATGCCGTGGGATGTGGCAAGGCTGGTCATGAGCCAGGCAGCGCCCACGCCTTCGACCAGTCCGCCGAGATTGGATATGAGCGTTGCCGACCAGAGCGAGCGGAATGTCTTGGACTGAAACGCGACGAGCGGTGAGGTTCTATTGGGCATGTCGGCTTTTCTTCGCAGGATTGTCTTGCTCGACGGGCGCAGCGAACTCGCTCGAAGCGCATGCCCAGCCGAGTCGAAATTGAGCCTATAGTGATTTGCTAATTTCTGAAACGATTTTGGAATAATATTCTCGCCAATACGGTCGAAAATATCTGCAGAGGCAGTAGAGCTCCTTCCAGATGTCACCCGACGTTGGCGTGAGCTGAGGCGGATGCCCGTCGGCTTCGCCGGCAAGGCGTGATCCGCAAATCCTTCTTCTGAATCGCAAGTCGGCAACGCCGGTGCGCGATCAGAGCACGACGACCTTTGTTCCTACGCCGACCCGATTGTAGAGATCCATCACATCCGGATTTGCCATGCGGATGCAGCCCGAAGATACGGCCTTGCCAATCGAATTCGGCTCGTTGGTGCCATGAATGCGATAAAGGGTGGACCCGAGATAGAGCGCTCGCGCTCCGAGGGGATTGTTGAGACCGCCATCCATGTGGTCGGGCAATTCCGGGCGGCGAGCGATCATTTCCTTGGGCGGAGTCCAACCCGGCCACTCCGCCTTGCGGCTGATCGTCTCCGTGCCCTTCCACGAAAAGCCCTGCTTGCCGACACCGATGCCGTATTTGATGGCCGTACCGTCGTTGAGCACGAGGTAGAGACGCTTTTCCTTGGTGGAGATCACGATCGTGCCAGGATCGTAGCCGGAGAAGGAGACAACCGTACGCGCGATCGGGGAGCGCAGCTGGGCGGCTCGCCTGTCATCCTTGAGGCCGGGACTGAATTGCGGCGAGGTCGCGCCTGGATCGAGCGAGGCCTCTCGCTGAGGGCGTCGGCGGGGAGGCAAGTCGCCTTCCTCGTCGTCGTAATAGCTATTGGGGTCGTCCCGATAGCCATAGCCGTCATCGAGTCGCGGGTCGTCGCGATAGCGTGGCGGCGCCTCGCGCCAATAACGAGGGGCAACATAGCCGCCATCCGGGCCATCGTCATAGTAGGGTGATGGTCCCCATTCCTGGGCATGCGCGGCGACACCTGTCATCAGCACAGCCAGAGCAGGCAAGAGAACCAATCTTACAGTCTTCATGGCACACCATACTTCCCGAAGAACGCACCGGACCGCGCGACCGGGTCGACGGGGCACGCGTGACACCGACAATTCTCGATACGGCAGGCGTAATTGTGGCGGCGGTGGGCGAAGGTCGCAATTTTCCGGGCCACTTTGGCCGGCCTGGGCGTTGGTGGCGTCCGGGTAGGAGCCTAAGCATCAAAGGATGTACCGCAAGGAGCGCTGTTGACGCAGAAGCGCGACGGCTATCCAGCTCCCGAAGAGGGTCGCGACAAATGCCACGACCGCCTTGATCGCGGCGGGCTCGTTGATTCCGACGAGTGCGGCCTGAATCCAGGTAAGGGCGACATAGTGCACGAGATAGATCCCGAAGGCACAGGAGGAAAGCAAACTTGCCCAGCGGGAACTTTGATCGACATGCCGGATAAATCCACCGATCAGCGCAATGCTGATTGCGGAACAAGTGACGACGAACAGAAGAGCGGCGATCACGGGAGATGCTGGACCGGAATAGGCGGACGATTGACGAAGGGTTTCGATCTGGATGAGGACTATCCCGCCGAAGGCAGCGCACCCCACGATAGCGAAAGCAAGCCACCACCGCGCAAACGGGCCAGTCTTTCCGAAAAGCTCATGCCCTGCTCCTTCGGAACCGGCCACGGCACCCGCGACAAAGAACGCCATGTAGAGAAGGAGCCGGCTGGCTTGAACCGCGAATGGCCCCCATGAGAACCAATGCGTCGGCCCGAAGGCATCGAGCGCCGGCAAATAAGCACCCAGCGCTATTGCAAGGAAGAGTGCCAGGGCGGTGAAGGGCCGGGCCGTGAGCCAATTCGGCATCATCGCCGATTTCCGGATGAGTGCCGGCGCGAGCAAAGCCGTCAGCACGACGACGCTGTCGAAGGTCAGCAGAACCCAGATGAACCAGGCGGGGCCGGCAGGCCATCCATAAGAGCCGAAGTAACCCGCCCAATAGCTAGGAAATGAAAGATCCGCACCGGTCTGGAGATATGATGGATAATAGGCGGCCGGCATGAGGATGGTCACGGCTATCATGAACGGGATACCCAATCGCACGATCCGGCTGGACAGGTAATTCCAGGGCCCTCTACGCCTAAGGCTCGGGATGACGAAAATTCCGGAGATGAAGAACATGAGGGACATGAAATATATGTCGTTGAAATCGACCAACAGGTCGAAGCCGAGCCATCGGGCGCCATCCACGATCGGAGCGGTCGACGAGAGATAGTGATGCCGATCGAAGTGGGCATAATGCACATATGCGAGCAGCGAGTGGTGAAGCACGACGAGAAGGGTCACGCATGTCCTTAGATTGCCGATGGCTGCGTTCTTGATTTGAGCTTTGACCGTCTCGGGTCGCGTTGCGTCGAGTAGCTGCTTTTCCATGAGAATGGGTCTTTTTGCTGCTTGGGAAGCTGGCGTGGCGGCGCGGACCAATTTGCCGGCGCTCGAGGATCGGTCGGGTATCAGGATCAAGGATCCCTTTCGCCATTGGCCGATAGTTCCCAGCCCTCTTCATCGATGCGGCGAATATTGAGCTTCCTGCCGTCAAATGACAGGCGGTATTTGATCTGTGTGCCGGATCCTATGTCCCTGGTGTCTATTACAAATGTTTGCACGTTCGACCATGTGCCCCTGACAGCCGGAATATGGCCCGGGTAGGGGCCGGAGAGTGCGGGCAAACCCTTGCGATAAAAGCCGTCAAGACCGATAGGCATGTCGCTCGTGAACGAAGAACCGGTCGGGTAATCCAGATACAGCTCGTATTCGACATGCGGGCGGGCATCTGCCAGAAACAGGGTCAGCGATTTTAGGCCAAGCTGGTTCTCTGAAAACCTGTAGGTTTTTCCTGATATCGTGGTTGCAATCTCAGATACCGGGCCAACCGGTGCCGACTTCTCGACCGTGGCGTCGCTGATCGCATTCGCAAGCTGTGCGGCGGCGTTCGGATTTGGCGGGAGCGGGGCCTGAGATTTGACCGCGCTAGAAACGCCATCGATGAGGGCGCGATACTTGACGTATTTCGTCGCCGTGGTGACCGCGACGATATCGAGATCGGGAAACACAGCGATCAGCTGGCCGTCCTTGCCGGTCGCCATATAGGCGTGCTTGTCTGGAAATACCCAGAAGAAATTCGAATAGCTCTGGTTGGGATCGTATGAGGCGTGCATGTTGACGAGCGGGTGGTTCAGAATATCCGCCCAGCCGGTCGGAAGAAGCTGCTTTCCCTCCCATTCGCCGTGATGCAGATACAGATAGCCGATCTTTGCCATGTCGCGGGGCAGCAGGAACAGCATGCCGTATCCGATAGTCAGCCCCTGGGGATCGCGGTTCCAATACCAATCGGCAATGCCCAACGGGGCAAAGAGCCTTTGGCGCGCGTAATCCTCGGCGGGTTTGCCCGTGAGCCGGGTGATGATCGCGGAGACAAGATCGGCGTCGCCGTTACTGTAGTTATAGACCTCTCCCGGCGGGTGCGCCATGGGACGGTCGAGAACGAATTGAACCCAATTGGAGGATCGGTCCATATCCCGCATCGTCTGCTGCGGACCGCCCTCATATCCCTGATCCCAATCGAATCCGGACGTCATGTTGAGAAGGTCTTTAACTGTCAACGCCTTCTTCCGATCATCCATATTTGCAACACGACGATCGGGGAAGAAGTCGAGTACGGGGTGATCGAGACGATCGAGGACGCCGTCCGTATAGACCATTCCGAGAAGAGTGCCTGTGACGGCCTTTGTGGAGGAAAATATCTCGTGCGGGATATCCGCCGTGTAGGGCGCGTAATAGGCTTCGGTGACAATGCGTCCGTGCCGCACGACAAGGAGACTGTCAAAATTGTGATCCGCCCCATAGGCGACAAGCTTGGCGAGCGCTGATGAATCCATACCTTGCTCCTCCGGCGTGGAGGTCAGCCATTCCTTGGTCGGCCATGGGGAATTATCGGTGGCCTGCGCGTATGCAGGCCCGATGCCGACCAAGATCATGAGCGTGCATAAGCTCGATGCCAAATTCAGGATAAGGGGACGTTGGATGTGCTTGCTCATGACGATCTCCGATTTTGGGAGACTATGGCAAAGGCGGATGGCGTCTTCTCGCCGAAGTTTGAAAAACGGCTAGCCGATTTGTCAATGCGACTTGCCGATTGTAAGATTCCTGGCCTCGCTCCGCGGTCCGGTAGGATTTTGAAGGAGCGCCTGCCTGCGAAATTCGGTCGGCGTCACTCCGGTCTCAGCCTTGAACGCCCGGTTGAACGGGCCCAGCGATTGAAAGCCGGCATCCATGGCGATGGTGAGAACTGGCACGTCCTTCTGATCGGGGTCGGCGAGAGCCGCTTTGACCTCTTCGATCCTGTAGCGGTTGAGGAAGGCGTTGAAGTTGCGGTAGCCAAGACCCTCGTTGATCACTTGGCGCAATCTGTACTCCGGCAGGCTCGCGAGCGCGGCGAGGGCGCCTATCGTCAGCCCTTCTCGACGGTAGGCGCGCTCGACCGTCATCAGACGTTCCAACCGGTTGAGCAGCTGCGGCTCGACTTCAGGCTGATTGCTGTTTCTGATCGGAGCCGAAGATGCTTGGCCGGCGGATGCGACGGCCGCTTCCAGCGCGGACGCTTGATGCAGCGCGGCAGTGCGGAACAGGTGCCAGCCCGCGAGAACTCCGAGCACGCAAAGACCGATAGCATTGGCGAGGTTTCTGGTCGGGGCGGACCATGCCAGGACGGCAACAAAGGAGAGATTGGCGATCGCATTGATCGCGATATAGCCGAGCGTTCCCATCAGCACGGCGACGCGCAGCTGTCGCCGGCCGGCGACCAGATCCATTCGCCAGGTGGCCATCGTCTGGATCATCGCAAGCATCCCGAAGCCCAGATTGACGAACATCAGCATCTGGTTCATTGCCCGGGCACTCGAGGTTTCCGCGCAGTAGGAATTGGCTAGCCCCAGGCCGATCGCGGCGATAGCGGTAGCGCCATGCCAGGGGCGAAAGACAAAATCGTCGTCGAAGACCACCCGCGCCCACAGCCAGAAAGCAACCGGTCCGGCCGACGACAACATGATCAGCGGCAGGCTTGCCCAGTACCATTGCGACGGGAAGCCCGGCGCCTCGATGATCGCCGAGGCCGCGCCGGCTCCGGCCAGAGCCGCACGGATAAATTCAGGGGGACGATGTCGCAGGAAAACGGCAGCCATCATAAGCAGCAATCCGGCGGCAGCGCCGCGGCAGCCGTTATCGAGAGCGATGAAACCAGCGCTGTTCATTTCCAAGGGAGCCTTCTGCTACACAAGTCGGCAGCGATCGATGATGGTGGTAGTCTGGTGCCGGGCCGAGCGAGGGATCAATCCTCTGACCTCCGATTAGCGCCAGGAGGCTGAAGCTCCCTCCCGCTCACAAACAGAATGTGTACATTTCCCTCTTCGTAATGGATCAAACCCGCGTCAGTCGTGTCGACCATGATTCCCGAAGACAGTGTGCCGCCGCCTATCATCTCCACGTCCGGCATATCCCACCCGTCATAGCCGGTCAGGAAAGCGCGGTTGTCGAAATCGCAAACGACTATTCCCGTCATTCCATCCACCGTAACGTGATCGCCTACCATTATCAGCCGGCCGGTCGAATACAGCATAGGCTCATCCCAAAACCGTCACCAATGTACTGCAGGTTCTGCTTACGCTCGCCGCTGCCGGAGAAGTCCCACCGCCTGCCGCTCGGATCAGATAATCCGGTCGCAGCCTGCGCTTCGAAAATCATTCCGAATTCACGGCGGCCCGTCTGCTCCGGCTTTCGAGGATAGGATCGGCAGGCTACGGCGTCAACGCCTGCCTCACCGCTGGAATGCTTCCTTCAGATCGAAGCTCTTGCGCTCGCGCAAGTCGAGATCGGCCTCTATATGCTCGATGTGATGAAGCATCAGCGCGCAGGCAGTGTCGACGTCCTGGCGCTCCAAGGCAGAAATGATGTCTGCATGCTCGGAATGGCCGCAACTGGAGGTGCTCGATTGCCCATAGAGCGCGATCACCAGCGAGGAGCGGGCGACAAGTTCTTCCATGAACCGCTGCATGATGAGGTTGCCGGAGATCGAAGCAAGCATCAGATGGAAATCGCCCGAAGCCTTGATCTCCGCCCGGCGCGCGGATTGGCCGCGCTCGCTCATCAAGCGGGCTTCTTCGGCAAGAAGTTGTCTGAGCTGTCTGAGCTGAGCCGGAGCGATCCGCTCGGCTGCCGATTTGAGTATTCCGGGTTCGATCAGGCGCCGCGCGGCAAATATCTGCCGCGCCTCGTCGGGCGATGGATAGGCGACGAAGGCACCCCTGTTCCTTTCGACGTTCACGAGGCCTTCATAGGCAAGGGCCTGCAGAGCGGCACGCGCCAAAGTTCGGCTGACATTGAACAGATCGCCGACATCGCTTTCGGACAGCTTCGTGCCCGGCGCTAATCTTCGCTCGATGATGGCATCGCGCAGGGCGTCGCGGATCTGTTGCGTGCCGGTATCCGCCGGCTCGCTGGAGGACAGGCGCATATCTGCTGAGGAGTTCATGGTTGCTTATCCGGATGGCTGGCCAGAATCATAGCCCGATTTGCGCCAAAGTTAAATGGAATTCGAGGCAAAGTTCGCGCCAGATTGTATACAATAATATGCACCCATCGAGCACGATCGCCTAATTTCTGAGCAGAAAAGCAATTGCCTAATAGAGGGCATTAACCTGCAATCTCCGAAAAAAATGTAGAGACCGCAAGCAGTTAATGCGGCGCAGCAAAACTGGCACGATTGATGCACTGTCTTTCCCAAACCAAAGGGGAAGAAAATGTCGAAAGCGGCAGAGATCGATATAGTGTCCGTTTCGAAGGTCTACGGTACGACCACGGCTGTCCATGCGATCAGCCTGAAGATACCGGCGGGTTCCTATTGCTGTTTCCTTGGACCCTCCGGCTGCGGCAAAACCTCGACGCTGCGCATGATCGCCGGCCACGAGGGCATTTCCTCCGGCGACATCAGGCTCGGAAACACCGTCGTCACCGACTTTCCGCCCGCCAGGCGCGGTACGGCGATGATGTTCCAGTCCTACGCATTGTTTCCGCATCTCGACCTGATCGACAACGTTGCCTTCAGCCTGAAGATGAAGGGCGTCGACAAGGAGGAGCGCCGCGCCAAGGCACTCGACATGCTGAAGCTGATGCAGATGGAGGCCTATGCCACCCGCCGCCCGGCGCAGCTTTCAGGCGGCCAGCAGCAGCGCGTCGCGCTTGCTCGCGCCTTGATCACCGATCCGGAAGCGCTCTTGTTGGACGAGCCGCTATCGGCGCTCGATCCCTTCCTGAAGATCCGTATGCGCGCCGAGTTGAAGAAGCTGCAAAAGTCGCTCGGTATCACGTTCGTCCATGTTACGCACAGCCAGGAAGAGGCTATGGCCCTTGCCGATATCATGGTCATCATGAATGACGGCCGGATCGAGCAGGCAGGCTCCCCAAGGGAGGTCTTTGAGCGTCCCGCGACGGCCTTTGTCGCCCGTTTCATGGGCGATCACAACGTCCTTTCCGGGCGTGTGGCGTCAAGCGAGGACGGCGTAATCACCATGACCGTGCCGGAAGGGCAGGGCTTCGCGGCTAGGGGATCGGGCCGCCAGGCCGGCGAGGCAGTCGACATCGCCATCCGCACCGACCGTGTCCGGCTTTCGCAGCCGACGGACAAAGGGCTCGGCTTCAATGGTGTCGTCTCCAACGTCGAATATCGCGGCGCGACGCTGAAGATCACCGTCATCGGTGCGGGCAGCGATGATTTCACCGTGATCGCAAGCAACGACGACGATGCCACCAGATCGATCGCCGTTGGCGATGCCATCGCTCTGAGTTGGGCTCGGGAGGACGCGATCCTTCTTGGCCGTATGTCCGCATGAAAATCCGAAGCAATCAAAAAAGGGGAACTGACATGACGACTGAAACGAAGACTACCAAGACGACAAAAGGCATTTCCCGCCGCTCGCTGCTGAAGACTGGCGCTGCCGCTCTCGGCGCAATGGCAGGCTCCGGGGTCATCACTGGCTTCCCGACCATCTGGGCTAAATCCAACATCACATTGCGCCAGTTCGGCACCGGCGTTTCGAACATCAATGCGATCGCGGAGAAGTGCAAGGCCGACCTCGGCATCACGCTCGAGATGACGGCGATGGACTCCGACGCCGCCGCCCAGCGTGCGGTCACGCAGCCGAACAGCTACGACATCGCCGACATCGAATACTGGATCGCCAAGAAGGTCTTTCCCGCCGGCGTCATGCAGCCGATGGACGTCAAGAAGCTGAAATACTACGACAAGATCGTGCCGCTCTTCATCAACGGTAAGCTGAAGCCCGACAGCGTCATTGCACAGGGCACCGCGCCGCACACGGTGGGCTTCGTCGAGGGGCAAGACTCCCGCAAGTTCGCCAAGGAGCCGACGCAGTGGATGACGATGGTTCCGACCATCTATAACGCCGACACGCTCGGCATTCGTCCTGATCTCACCGGCCGTCCGATCAACAGCTGGGCCGATATTCTCGATCCGGCCTTCAAGGGCAAGACCGCGATCCTTAACATCCCGTCGATCGGCATCATGGATGCCGCGATGATCATGGAAGCCGCGGGCAAGATCAAGTATGCCGATAAGGGCAACATGACGAAGGCGGAGATCGACAAAACGATCGAGTTCCTGATCAAGACCAAGGGCGAGGGCCAGTTCCGCGCCTTCTGGAAGTCGTTCGATGAAAGCGTCAACCTGATGGCGTCGGGCGAGGTGGTCATCCAGTCCATGTGGTCGCCGGCGGTTGCCGCCGTCCGCTCCAAGGGGATTGCCTGCACCTTCCAGCCGCTCAAGGAAGGTTACCGCGCCTGGGGCGGCGGCCTCGGCCTTGCCTCGCATCTGAAGGGCGCCGAGCTAGACGCTGCCTACGAATATATCAACTGGTACACGTCTGGCTGGGTCGGCGGCTACCTCAACCGCCAAGGTTATTATTCCGCCTGCATGGACACCGCCAAGAACTTCATGTCGGCCGACGAATGGGGTTACTGGATCGAGGGCAAGCCGGCGCAGGGCGACATCCTCTCTCCGGAAGGCAAGGTCATGGAGAAGGCCGGTGCTGTTCGCGATGGCGGTTCCTTCGAGGCTCGCATGGGCGCCGTCGCCTGCTGGAATTCTGTCATGGATGAGGACCGCTACATGGTCCGCCGCTGGAACGAATTCATCGCCGCCTGATCCGATATCCCTTCACTACCTCTCCCGGCCATTGCGGGGAGAGGCATTATAAACGGAGAGCCGAACCATGGCGACCATCGCTTCCTCGGACACGATAGAGGCAACACCTAAAGCCGTACGCAGACTGGACGTGCCCGGCTGGGCGGTGGCCTATCTGCAGGCAACACCGCTGTTCCTGATCCTCGGCTTCTTCTTCCTGCTGCCGATTGCGATGATCGGTATCGTCAGCTTCTGGGACTATGATTTCGCCAACATCTATCCAGCCTTCCTTACGACTAATTACACCGACACGCTCGGTTCCTGGGTGACGTGGAAGACTTATCTCAACACGTTGAAATTCACCGCCATCGTCTGGATGCTGACGCTGTTCATTGGTTTCTGGGTCGCCTATTTCCTAGCCTTTCACATCCGCCGCACGTCGACGCAGATGATCCTTTTCCTTGTCTGCACCGTACCATTCATGACCTCGAACATCATCCGCATGATCTCATGGATTCCAGTGCTTGGCCGCAACGGGCTGGTCAATTCCGCGCTGATCGACATGGGGCTGATCCCGCAGCCGATCGAATGGCTGCTTTATTCCGACTTTGCCGTCGTGCTCGCTATGGTGCATCTCTACACGCTCTTCATGGTGACGCCGATCTTCAACACGCTGATGCGCATCGATCGTTCGCTGTTTGAAGCGGCGCGCGATGCCGGTGCCAGCGGCTGGCAGGTGCTGTGGAATGTGGTGATCCCGCTTGCGAAACCCGGCATGGCGATCGGCAGCATCTTCGTCGTTACCCTCGTCATGGCGGATTTTTCCACCGTTCAGGTCATGTCCGGCGGCCAGAGCGCATCGATCGCGCTGATGATGAAGAACCAAATGTCGTTGCTGCAATATCCGGCCGCGGCAGCCAATGCCGTGGTGCTGCTGGTGGTGGTGCTGTTGATGGTCGCCGCCATCCTGCGCATCGTCGACATCCGCAAGGAGCTCTAGGATGAACCGCGAAAAACGCAGTCTGGAATTCTATGTTCTGGCGATCTTCTTCACCATTTTCGTTCTCTTCCTCTACGGGCCGCTCTCGGCAGTCATCATCCTGTCCTTCCAGGGGCCGGACGGCGGCTTGACCTTCCCATTGAATGGCGTTTCGCTGCACTGGTTCGCCAATCTGTTCGAGAAGCAGGCCGTCGGCGATTTCGGCGCCTCGTTCCAACGCTCCCTGATCCTTGGCCTGATGGTCATGATCGTGACCGTCGTGGTGTCGTTGTTGGCGGGGCTCGCTTTCCGCCACCGCTTTCGCGGCTCGACATTCCTGTTCTACGCGACAGTTGCGAGCCTCGTTGTCCCATCCATCATCATTTCGCTCGGGATCGGCGTCGTCTTCCAGCAGGGCGGCATCGCGCCGGCGTGGTATTCCTCTGCCTTCGGCGCGCATCTAACCTGGACCTTGCCCTTCGGGGTGCTGATCATGTTTGCGGTCTTCAACCGGTTTTCGCCGGCCTATGAAGAAGCCGCCCGTGATCTTGGCGCCAGCTCCTGGCAAACCTTCCGCCATGTCTTGCTGCCGATGATCGCGCCGAGCCTGATCGGCGTCGGCCTCTTCGGCTTCACGCTGTCTTATGACGAGTTCGCCCGTACCCTGATGACATCGGGCACCTACAATACCCTGCCGCTCGAAATCTACGGCATGACGACGAATGTCACGACGCCCGTGCTCTATGCGCTTGGAACCGTCACGACGCTCTTCTCCTTCACCATCATCCTTCTGGCGCTTGCAGTCATGACCATGCTCGGCCGCCGTCAAGCCAAGAAAAGTTGATTTCATGCGCCTGTTGCTCATCAATCCGAATACGACCGCTTCCATGACGGAGAAGGCGGCGATAGCCGCGCGAGCGGTTGCCGGCGTGGGCACGCAGATCATAGCCGCCACCTCTCAGATGGGGCCTGCTTCGATCGAGGGCTATTACGACGGCGCTATTGCCGTGCCCGGCATGCTGCAGGAACTGAAGGAAAGGCAGGTCGCCGGTTATGATGCTGCGATCATATGCTGTTTCGACGATACCGGGCTGGACGCGGCGCGCATGTTCTGCGACGTTCCGGTTGTCGGCCTCTGCGAAGCAGCCGTCACGACGGCTGGATTTCTTGCGCAACGCTTCAGCGTGGTAACGACGCTTGAGCGCTCGCGCATTCTCATAGACAACCTCGTCCAGCGCTATGGCATGGGCAGCCGGGCCAAGGTTCGTGCGTCCGATATTCCCGTCCTCGAGCTTGAGGGGGCGTCTGCAGGCGCGATCGGGAAACTGCGGGCTGAAATCGAGCGGGCGCTTGCCGAAGATGGCGCGGAGGCGATCGTACTCGGCTGCGCAGGCATGGCGGATCTCGCAAGAGAACTGCAGGCGATCTATGGCGTGCCGGTCGTGGATGGTGTCGCCGCAGCGGTCAAACAGGCCGAAGCCCTGGTGTCCCTGGGATTGTCGACCAGCAAGCGCAGCGCTTATGCCTCACCATTGCCCAAGCCATTTTCGGGCGCACTGCAACACCTAGCGCCAGTTGCTCGCTCCCCGTCAAAGTGACTTTTCATGAAGCATGCTTCGTAAGCCTGGGCATGACGCTGAAATTTTGCTGAGCGGTTTCCAAAAGCCATAACAATACTTAGGCCATGGCGGAGTGCATTGGCGCGGGAAAATCCGCCTGCGCAATTCTATATTCGAGTGCCGATTTAACCGAGCCGAGCGCACTTCGGCAGTGAAATGCCAAGCGGCATTCTCATCCCCCTTCGATCGACCGTAACTTCGATATTTGACCGGCGCTGGCCGCTCTCGATAGGCATCATTATCCTTTTTGGCGGAGAATGAGTGAAAAGAGGCACCACATGAACCTGCGTTTTGTCGAAACATTTCTCTGGATCGTCCGGTTGGGCAGTTTCAGCGCCGCGGCTGAAAAATTGAATACGACACAAGCCGCAATCTCAAACCGCATCGCAACTCTGGAGCGCGAGCTGGGCGTGCAATTGTTCGACCGTGACATGCGCACCGTGAAGCTGACGCCTGTCGGCCAGCAGGCGGTTTCCAAGGCCGAGCTCATCGTAAAAGCCGTCAGCGAGTTTCGCGAAGCGATCGTCGATCCCACGACCCTCAAAGGCTCGGTCAGCATCGGTACCATCGATTCAATCGTGCATTCTTTCCTGCCTCGATTTGTCGAGCGCGTGCAGGAGCGCTATCCGGAGATCGCCATCGATCTCAATGTCGATACCAGTCTGAACATAGCGCGGGAAATCATCGAGCGGAAAATCGATCTGGCGTTGATCATGGGGCCGGCGCTCGATCATGGCTTGGTCAATATAGAGATTGGAACCTATAGCTGTGTCTGGGTGGCAAGCCCGAAATACGGCCTGGCCGGCAAGGCGCTAACTCTTGGCGACCTCACACGCTATCCTCTCTTCGCCTTTTCCAAGGGCAGCGTTCCCAATCATGGGCTGTTGCAGCAATTTCGTGAAGTCGGTCTCGAGCCGCCGCCGATTTCGAATTCAAACTCTCTGGCAACGATCATGCGTCTTGCCAAGGACGGGCTTGGTATCGCGCCTTTGCCCCGCGTCATCCTTGGGGAATATCTCGAAACCGGCGTCCTAGAGATCCTCGATGTCACGCCCGCCTTCCACCCTTTGACCTTCCACGCCGTCTATGCCGATCATCCCGATAGCCCGCTTCCATCGATCATTGCGCAAATGGCGGCCGAGGTATCGCTTTCCATGGCGGATGCGTAAGGTTGACGCTCGGCCTATAAGAAAATCCTATAGGAACGCCCAAGTATTTCGAGTTTGTCTGCAGTCGAGATTTTCCGCACCATCCGCCCATCAATGATGGAGGAATGAGCGTGAAAGTAAGCCTGATCCAAATGAACTCGCAGGATGACAAGGCCGCCAACCTTGAAACGGCCGCCCGCCTGATCAACGAAGTCGTCGCCAGCGAGGCGCCCGATCTTATCGTTCTGCCGGAATATTACGCCTTCCTCGGCGAAGGGCGGGACAATATCTATGCGAGCGGCGAAACCTTCCCCGACGGCAATGGCTACCGCTTGATGGCGCGCCTTGCCGCGCAGCATAAGGTGACCATCCACGCCGGCAGCATCGTCGAACAAGACGGCAACAAATATTACAATACCACCATCGTTTTCGGCCCGGATGGCAGGGAGCTGGCGAAATACCGCAAGATCCATCTGTTCGATGTCGACACCCCCGGCGGCGCAACTTATCGGGAATCCGATACGATCAGCCGTGGCGAAGACATCGTCACCTATCAGGTCGGCGATACCAAGGTTGGCTGCGCCATCTGCTACGACATCCGCTTCCCGGAACTGTTTCGCAAGTTGCGCGACAAGGGCGCAGAAGTCATCGTCTTGCCGGCCGCCTTCACGCTGATGACCGGCAAGGATCACTGGGAAGTGCTCGCGCGTGCCCGGGCGATCGAAACGCAGACCTACTTCCTGGCGGTCGGCCAGACGCTTTCGACGTCAGGCGGCCGCAAATGGTGCTGGGGTCATTCGATGGTCATCGACCCCTGGGGGCATATCGTGGCGCAATGCTCCGACGGTGTGGGAACCACGAGTTCCAAGCTCGATCTGAGCTATGTCGCCAAAGTGCGCGGTGACGTTCCCGTCGCCAATCATCATGTTATCTGAGGGGTGGGGCCATGTTTGAAGTCAATGAAATGCCGCATCAGATCGATGCGGATCTGATCAAGCTGATGGAGCAGGTCGAAACCGCAACGATCGGTCACTTCCTGCATTCAGGCTTTGTCGATCGCGAGATCCGCGCGGTGCTGCCCGAAAAACGCGTCGCCGGCACCGCCGTTACGATCCGTCTTCCACATGCAGATTCGACGATCCTGCATTATCTGACCAAGATCGTGCGTCCGGGCGATTTCATCGCCGTCGAGCGCTGCGGCGACGATCGCCATGCCTGCTGGGGCGGGGTCGTGACCCATGCCATGAAACTGGCCGGCATCGTTGGAGCGGTGATCGATGGACCGGCGACGGATTTTTCCGAAATCCGCAAGGTCGAAATGCCGATGTGGTGCCGCGGCCCATCTCCGATAACGACAAAAATTTTGGGATTGGAGGGCGCGATTAACGTCCCGATCACTGTCGGCGGTCAGGTTATCAAGCCGGGCGATGCGATCATTGCCGATGAGAGCGGTGTTGTCGTTCTCTCGCCTTCACAGGCGCGGGCGGCGGCGGAAAAGGCGCTCGGCATGCAGGAAAACGAAATCGTGCTGCTCGAGCGCCTGCGCAATGGTGAATTTCTTCCCGACATTTCGGGGGCAACAAAGATCGTGGAGGGCCAGAAGCGCCAGGTCGCCTGACCAACGACAATCAACTCAAACCAACTCAAAAAAAGGGGAACGAGATGATGTTAGCAAAACTTTCAATGGCGGTGTCCGTGTTCACTGTCGCCGCGATGTCGAGCGCCTCCGCAGAGACAGTGACACTGGCGGCCTATAGCGGGATCTTTCAGCAACATTACACCAAGGCTGTCATCGAGCCTTTCATGAAGAAGTATCCTGACATTACCGTGCAGTTCTACGGCATGTCGAATTCGGCTCAGATCCTTGGCACATTGCGGGCGCAGAAAAGCAGTCCGCAGATCGATGTGGCCATTCTCGATGTGAGCGTCGCCAAGGCCGGCACGGACGAAGGCATTTTTGACAAGATTGATGACAGAGTCTCAGCCAATGTCAGGGATCTTTATCCCAACGCGCGTGTGGAAGGCGTTGCCGGGGTTGGCGTCACCTTCGACAATCTTGTGCTGATCTACAACACGGATCAGGTCAAGCAGGCACCGAAGTCCTGGAATGCGCTTTGGGACAAGCAATACCAGGGCAAGCTGATTATCCCTTCGGCCCCCGACATTCAGGGAACGACGTTCACCATCATCTCCAACAAGCTCGCCGGCGGCACGGACTACAAGGCTAGCCTTGACGCCGGTATCGTCAAGATCGGCGAACTGGCTGCCGGCGTGCAGACCTGGGATCCCAAGCCGGATGTCTATGCTCCGATTGCCAACGGACAGGCAGCCTTGGGCATCGGCTGGAATGCCCGTACGCAGATCTATGCCGAAAAATCCGGCGGGAAGCTGGGTGTCGCCTTGCCCGAGGAAGGTAGCGGCTTTCAAATCAACACGATCAACCTGGTGAAGAATGCGCCGGCTGGAGACGCGGCGAAGAAGTTCATCGACTACACGCTGAGCCCGGAGGCACAGGCAGCCTTTACCAGCGAAATGTTTTACGCGCCGACGAACTCGAAGACTGTTGTCGCCAAGGAGGCGTTGGAGCGCACGGCGGCTGGCGATATGGACAAGATGATCGATATCGACTGGCTCGCCGTGGCGAAGGTCCGGGATCGTATTACCGAGCAATGGCGCCGCCGCATCATTCCGCTCAGCCGCTAAGTCCTGTCAGCACGAAAAATCTGGAGGCCAATATGATGCATCAAACCATCAGGGGCGGCGGTATTGAAGCGATCGACGACCCCTATCTTTCCCTCAGAGACATCAACAAGCGCTACGGCATGGTCGAGGTCATTCCCAACCTCAATCTCGAAGTGAGGAAAGGCGAGCTCATTGCCCTGCTCGGCCCGTCCGGCTGTGGCAAGACCACGACGCTGCGGATGATCGCCGGCCTCATCTCTCCGACCTCGGGCACGATCGCAGTCGGCGGCCGCGATGTGACCCATATCGCCCCGCATGGCCGCGACATGGGGCTCGTGTTTCAAAGCTACGCGCTTTTCCCGCACATGACAGTCGCCGGAAACGTAGCTTTCGGCCTGGAAATGCGCGGCCTGCCTCGCGCCGAGATCGCCGCGAAAGTCGGCAAGGCGCTCGACATGGTGCAGCTTGGACATCTTTCCGGCAGGAAGCCGCGGGAACTTTCCGGCGGTCAGCAGCAGCGTGTTGCGCTGGCGCGCGCGCTTGTCATCGAACCATCCATCCTTCTGCTCGACGAACCGCTTTCAAATCTCGATGCGAAGCTGCGCGACGAGATGCGGGCGCAGATCCGGGATATCCAGCAGGCGCTTGGCATCACCACCGTCTTCGTGACGCACGACCAGGTGGAGGCCTTGAGCATGTGCGACCGTATCGTCGTCATGAAGGGCGGGTTTATTGAACAGGTCGGAACGCCCCACGACATCTACGAGCATCCCGTCACGCCGTTCGTGGCATCCTTTGTCGGGCGCACCAATCGCATCAAGGGCATCGGCGGCCAGGACGGCAGCATCCGTATCGGCTCATCGACGATCCGCGCGGCTGCTCCCGCGCAAAAGGGTGACGTCACGGTGATGGTCCGCCCACACCGCGTTCATATCGATTGGGATCTAGCAGCGGCGGAACGACAAACGCACGCCGCGAACCGCATCCCCGCCGCGCTGTTTCGGATCACCTTCGTTGGCGATGTCATCCAGTACCACTTCAGCATCGACGGTTCCGAGTTCATCGTCGAGGAGGCGACCGTAAGATCCCAGGCGGGACGCCGTCCGGGCCAGACGGCCATGTTGTCCTGGAGCATCGAGGATACGTCCGTTTTCGGAGCCGGCTCATGACGGTGGCGGCGCTCGATCTGCCTATCGCGGCACCAAAATCATCCAGCCGGGCCGGCATCGCCACGGTTCTGCTCCTGCCGATCGCGCTGGTGAATGCGATCGGCTTCCTGCTTCCCGTGCTCAACCTGGCAAAGATGTCCTTCAACGAGGCCCTGGCCGGCGGCGGTATCGGCGAAGCGTTTACGACCGCCAACTGGACCGGATTGCTTCAGGATCAGTTCTATCTCGAGCTGCTCGTCAACTCGGTCACGGTCAGCCTCGGCATTACGATTGCCACACTTCTGGCCAGCTATCCGATCGCGCTTTATCTCCATCGCGCATCCGGCATGTGGCGGACGTTTCTGACTGTTCTTGTCATCTCGCCGCTGATGACGTCGGCGGTCGTGAGGACGTATGGATGGATTGCGCTTCTGGCCGAACAGGGCCCCGTTGCCAATGTCATTGCCGCGATGGGGTTCCAGCCGCCACGGATGATGTTCAATACGACTGGCGTCGTCATCGGCCTTACCGAGATCCTCATGCCCTATATGATCCTGTCGCTCATGGCGGGATTCGGTCGTCTGGACCCGAAAATCGAGGAGGCGGCGCAGACCTTGGGCGCAACGCCGTTCAAGACCTTTTGGCGAATTGTCCTGCCCTTGACGCTTCCCGGTATCGCGCTCGGCTGTCTTCTTTGTTTCGTGCTTGCTATTTCGTCCTTTATCACGCCGAAGCTCATGGGCGGCGGCCGGGTGTTCCTGCTGGCGACGGAGATTTACGATCAGGCCATCGTCACCTTGAACTGGCCGCTGGCCGCAACGCTGTCGATGCTGGTGCTGATCATTTTCGGCCTGGCATTGGCCGTTTATTCGCGCGTCCTGCAGATGATCGATCAAGGATAATGACCATGGCAGATAATCCGACTTCCTGGTCCATGCGCGTGATCGTGGGCCTCTTGTTTCTCTTTCTGTTGGCGCCGGTGCTGCTCGTCTTCCCGATTTCCTTCAGCGGCGACGATGTCCTTGCCTTTCCACCGAACTCCTGGTCGCTCCGCTGGTATGAGGAGCTTGTCGGCAATAGCGTTTTGATGTCTGCCTTTCTGACCAGCATCGGGCTCGCGGTTGTCGTGACCGCGCTATCGCTGATCATCGCCGTCCCGGCATCTTACGCCATCGTTCGATTGAAGGTCACGGGATCGGAGTTCCTGTTCAATCTGTTCACCGCGCCCCTGCTTCTACCGACGATCGTCCTAGGATTGGCCATTCTCATCATTTTCGCGTCGATGGGCCTGCTGGCGACATTTACCGGGCTGGTCATCGGGCATCTGGTGATCACGCTTCCCTATGCGCTGCGGGTCTTGTCCGTGTCGCTGGGCAACCTTAATCTTGCCTGCGAAGAGGCCGCCTCTACGCTTGGCGCCAGGCCTTTGGTCGTGTTTCTAAGGATTACACTGCCGATGATGGCGTCGGGCATCGTTGCCGCCACGGCACTTTGCTTTCTCGTTTCGTTCGATGAAGTCGTCATTACCCTGTTTCTGACAGGCCCAAGGATCACGACGCTTCCCGTGGAATTATTTCATCATGTCGAAAGCCAGGCCGATCCCCTGGTTGCAAGTGCTTCGGTTCTTCTGATCTTGATGACGCTTGCCGTTGTCGTGACCGTCGACAGAACCATGGGATTGACGAAGGCGTTCATAAAATAGCCAATGATTTCGTCCTGGGCCGACAGAAAAGAATGCCCGCGCACCAGGTCCTGAGTGGAACTGGCCGGTAGGAGATGGTGTCGTCATTTAAGGCAGCCCGCAGTGATATGATTGGGCTCGGCTTCGCCCCAGTCGTTGGTCGGCAGGCTGTCAAATGGCGGCGCAAAGACCTGGCGTTCCATTCGAAATTTCACCGGAACGGGATTGCCGGGAGCGTAGTCGATGATCCAGAAATAGTCGTAGGTTGCATCAGGCCATGTATCCGGCACACCGGCAATCTGGTCGAGATGAAGAAGCTGGCGAAGCGTGACTTTCTCTCCCGGAAACTCCCGTTCGAGCTTGGCTTTGGCAATATGATCGTGCTCCCAGACCATCAGAACGGTCTTGCTGTCGTAGAGTGGTTCGGAGAGGACGTCGCGCGCCGCTTGCTGCGTGCGCAGGTTTTCGATCACGGTTGCCGCCCGGCCCTTCTCGCCCTTGACCGGGAGCGCAGTGTACGCGATGACCGGCATGCCCCAACTCTGCGCTGCCGGCGTGCTCGTCTCGATGGGATGCAGGCCGATCGCCAAGATGGCATCCGGTCCTTTGGTTCCGAATAGGGATTGCGATGCGCCGCGGCCGAGATATTGCTGAGCAAGGGCTTGCGAGCGCTGCACACCCATGTCGCAAAGGGCATAAGGATCCAGCTTCTCCGCATGACGGGCGATAATGATCTGCGCGGGCTGTGCAATGGCCAACTCGCTGAACATCAGCGACGTCAGGCAGGCTGTGAGGAGTTTTGAAACAAGGCGAATGCGCATGGCTAACCGACCTCGACCGGACACGTGTTAGGGATTGGTAGCGGGATCTTTGAGTGAATCCAAGATAATCAAAGTTGTAGGATCATGGCCTCCGAGAGTTCCAGGTAGAACGCATAATTCGGGAATAGCAAACCAATGTCGCGATGTATGGTTTTGGCGATCCTCGATCGCCGCGTCGATAACGGCTTCAAGTTGTCTTCAAAGACGTGCTAGAAGCTCCCGAAGTTCCGGGAGATGTCTTACGAATGATAGCTTGGCGTGAGTCGCGTTTACTTCGCGAGAGCTTGTGAGCTTAACCGAGGCATTTCCGGAGTTGCCAAGCGTCAACCGTTTCATAGAGGAGAGCCTGGATGCAGGACGAACAAGCCGCGATCATCAGAGAACTGGGTGTGCCCGTGCAATTCGACGCTGGGATGGAGGCCGAACGACGCAGGGGCTTTCTGGCGAATTATCTGCGCGCCAGCGGCGCCCGAACCTATGTTCTCGGCATCAGCGGCGGCATTGACAGTCTCACAGCAGCACTCCTGGCGCAGGCGGCTGTGCGAAAATTGCGTGACGACGGATATGCGTGCGAATTTGTCGCTGTGCGGTTGCCTTATGGCGTGCAGGCCGACGAGGCCGATGCTCAAGCGGCTTTGGCGGTCATCCGTCCGGACCGCATGATGACGGTCAATATCAAACCCGCCACCGATGCCATGATTTCGGAAGTCAAGCGCGATATGCCCGAGCTTTTCGGGAGAGAACGCGCTGACTTCCATCATGGAAACGTGAAAGCGCGCGAGCGGATGATCGCCCAGTATGCAATCGCGGGGGCGATGCATGGCTTGGTAATCGGTACCGACCATGCGGCAGAGGCACTCATGGGGTTCTTTACGAAGTTCGGCGACGGAGCCGCGGACATTCTTCCGCTCGCCGGGCTGAACAAACGCCGTATCAGAGCCGTTGCCAGAGTGCTCGGTGCGCCGGACAATCTGATCTTCAAAGTGCCGACGGCAGATCTCGAAACGAACGTACCGCTGAGACCGGATGAGGATGCCTATGGGGTGACCTACGACCAGATAGACGATTTCCTCGAAGGCAAGTCGATTGACGACGCGGCGCGGGAGCGCATCCTAAACGCATATCGTGCAACACGGCACAAGCGCGCGCTTCCCGTGGCACCAACGGACTAAGAGCCAAACGAGAGCCGAAGTCTTGCGAAATCGAACACCTAAAGTATCCGTCGCAATCATTCGGATTGGCCTCGGCACTTTAGGTCTTTGATTGGGCGCATGTCGCTGTTGCAAAGCCGCTAAGTGCTTTTGCGTGACATGGCTTAAGTCAGACCTTCCGCGGCGGCGTAGGTAGAAAGCACATCCTTGATGTCCTCCTGCTTTAGAAGGACGGCGCGCGTGGTGACGGAATCCAGATGGTGGGTCATAAGGGCCACAGCTTCGGCAGTGTGTCCGGCGATCAGCTTGTCCAGCAGATCCCTATGCTCGGACACCGCGCACTCGGAGGAATGCGGCCTCCCGTAAAGGGCAAGGATGAGGGAACTGCGCGCGACCAGTTCGTTCACGTAGCGAATGAGGCTCGCATTATTCGTTATCTGCGCAAGAAGTGCATGGAATTCGCCAGCCAGGCGGATCGATGTGGCGTGTTGCGGTTCGGCAATCTCCTCAGCCGCGATGTGAGCCGACAGCATATTGATTTGATCCTGGGTCAAATTGCCTGAAAGGGTCTCCACGACCAGGCGTTCCAGCGCGATGCGTGTGAGGAAGAGATCCCGGCCCTCTTCCAGGCTGGGTCGAGCAACAACGGCTCCCTTGTTCGGTCGGAGTTCGACCAGTCCCTCCTGGCTCAGGCGAAGCAGTGCTTCGCGTACGAGCGTCCGGCTGACGCCCATTCGCTCCCCGATCGAATCTTCTGGCAATTTTGATCCCGGCGGCAGCGCCTGATCGATGATGGCACGCTTCAAGGCGCGATGGACGGCTTGGGAGCGGCTGCCAGTCGCCTCGCTTATCTTCTTCGCCATCCCAGACTCCCAATGCCCGATCGATCTGACTCATCGAATTGCATACAAAGATCGTATGTGTCCAGCGTCTTCTCGCCTGCTGAATGAGTTGATGTCGGCGACGCGCGCTGCCGCCATTAGGGTCATATCCGCAGAAGCTGCTTCACGAAAATATGTATGTATGCATTAGTGTGAAAATTTGTATACAATAAAAGAATACATAAATTATGAACATCACGCCAGGTGCTTCGATTCAATCGCGTTGGCTCGAGACATCTGCTCCACGATCCGCGACAGATTTGAGATGTTACGCCCAAAGCTGGCGTGATGGAGACTGAAAGAAGAGAGAATATCATGGACAACGAATCGCATTTCCTCTGCGAGGCCATCGCGCTCGCGCACAAGAATTCCCAAAATGGCGGCCGTCCTTTCGGCGCCCTTATCGTCAAGAACGGGGAGATTGTCTCAACCGGCGTGAACGAGATCATCGCCACCAACGATCCGACTGCACACGCGGAGATGACGGCGATCCGTCTCGCCAGCCGGAAACTGAAATCGCCGAACCTTCAGGGCTGCACGGTTTATGCCAGCGGACACCCGTGCCCCATGTGCATGGCCGCGATGCGGCTTGCCGGAGTGAGCGCGGTCTCCTACGCTTACTCAAATGATGATGGTGCGCCGTTCGGATTGTCGACCGCGGCAATATACGAGGATCTGGCAAAGCCCTTTGCCGAGCAGTCGATGACGATCCGCTATGTCCGCATCCGCCTCGAAGGTCAGCCGGATCTCTATGCCGACTGGAAGCGGAGCCAGGACGAGCGGCTCTAACCATGAAAAATGCTGCGTCCCTTTCCATGCGTCCGCTTTTGCTTGTCGTTGCCATCGTCGGTCTCAACTTGAGGCCGTTCATCACAGCGGTCGGACCGCTTGCCGAGGATATCCGAACGGGAACCGGGCTTGGCCTCCAGGGCATGTCGCTTCTAACCATGGTGCCGATGATTTTGATGGGGGTCGTCGCTTTCCTCGGGCCGGCGCTTCAAAGCGCACTCGGCGCGCGCCGGTTGATCCTGGCGGCTCTGGCGGTGCTGGGCATGGGATCGCTCTTGCGCTTCTATTCGGCAAGTGGCTGGCAGCTCGTCGGAACGGCCGCGGTCATCGGCCTTGGGGTGGCGATCATCCAGGCGGTGTTTCCCGGCGTCATCAAGCGGATATTCCCGACGCGCGTCGCTGCCGTGATGGGGCTATATTCCTCGATGCTGATGGGCGGCGGCGCGCTCGGCGCAAAGGCTGCGCCTATCGTAGCCGGCGCGATCGGAAGCTGGCATGCGGGCCTTGCCTGGCTTGTCCTTCCGGCCGCGATCGCCCTCTTGCTCGCTTCCATCTATTTGCCAGCTGACGGCGGTCGGGCGTCAGGCCGCAATGTGACGGCTCATTTCTTGAGGCGCCCGCGCGTCTGGTTGCTGATGGCATGCTTCGGGCTCGTCAACGGCGGTTATTCCTCCGCTGTTGCCTGGTTGTCACCCTATTATCAGGCGCAGGGATGGACCAGTGCGGCGACGGGAAATCTGCTCGCCGTCATGGCTGTCAGCCAGGCGATATCGGCCCTTGTCCTGCCCTCGTGCATTGGCCGCGAAGGCGACCGCAGGATCTGGTTATGGTTGACGATGATCTCTCAGGCGGCGGGCTTTGCCGGTCTCGCCTTCTGGCCGCAACTGGCTCCCTTTGGGTGGGCCGCGATGGTCGGTGCTGGACTGGGTGGATGCTTTGCGCTGTCGCTGGTAGTGGCGCTCGACCATCTGTCCGATGCCGGACATGCCGGTGCGCTGTCGGCTCTGATGCAAGGTGGCGGCTTCTTGATAGCAGCCGTGCCGCCGTGGATCGTCGCCGTGCTGCACGATTTGACGGGCGGCTTCCGGGCCGGTTGGCTGCTCCATCTGGCGAGCGTTATCATCGTCATTGCACTGACATACCGTCTTGCCCCGCATACATATGAGAGAGCGTTTCCAGCCACGGAGGAGGCTTCCCCTGATGCATCTTCCGATCCGCGCCAGTATGGACGCTGACGTTCGAGGAAGAGAGAGCGGAGCGCCTGGCGCGTGGTTCCGCGTGAATCGAATTCAACCCGTCAAGTTCATTGACCCTCCTCGCGGCACAGCCCATTATGGGTGCCGTTAGAGGAGGAAATGCACGAATGTGATGATCTTGCGATGTCGGCACAACCACGCAAGGACGCCACCGCATGAAGAGCATGGGCAAATCTGTTTGAACTTCAAAGCAGATGTCGCTCGGCTCATTGGTACCTGACGTTTTCCAAGCTCCTGAATTGAGCTTCACGCCTTTATGCCGTCTGGAAAGAGGAGACACGACATGGCCATCACCCGTAAGGAAGAAGAACGCGCACTTAGCGCCGAAGAGCGCGAAGTCGTTGCGCAGACCCGCCATCCTGAGGTGCAGGGACTATCAGATGACGCGTTAAGCAAGCTGTTGCGCCGGCTTCGTGACATGCGCGACCGTGCCAAATCGCAAGCGAACCAACAGCGGCGTGAAATGCGGGGAAAAGCGGCCCCAAGGGGGGCTGCCCCCAAGACATCCGATGCCGGTTCGAGGCTCAAGGCTTCCGTTCTGGCCATGAGCCTCAAACGGCTGAACGCGGAGATCCAGCGGCGGGCCGCGATGTCGAGGAATCACTCTCTGGTCGAAAACGCGCATCGCGCTTTGGAGCTTAAGCTGCAGGCTCAGAAGAACAATATCCCGTACAATACCCGCCACGCTAACGACGGCATGCGCAACATACCGGATAAAAAGGCCATTTCGCTGGTGAGGCCGGCAGAGCGAGGCCGGCTGAGAAAGGCGTCTGCAGTGGCTCAGGCCAGACGAGACGCCACCGATTGAATGTGGCCCGGCCTGCAACGCCGCCCGATCTGGACACCCGTTTGGAAGGTCATGCCGCCGTAATCGTCCTCTGCATATTCTACCCTCAGCATCAGTCGGAGCACATGGTTGATCCCGTCAAAGAAGGTCCGGCACGCCTTGCCAGTTGTCCTGCGGGCCGGGCTTTCCCAATGCTTGCAGGCAGTCGTTATTTCAGTTTGACTTGGAGAGCCAGGGCGAAGAACTTGAAGTGCTTGCGCCGGTTCTCGTTCTGCGGCCCGCGCATTAGGCGTGGCACGATATTTAAGGGATAAAACGGATAGTTATGGCAGCGGACGAAACAAAACCAACTCCACAGCCGGTCGTCGCGCGGCTCACGCGCGCTGCGATTTTTCTGGTTCTGACGATCAATCCCGGCCGTGAAAGCGAGACGGCCGTCCGGTCGATGTGCGCGGATCTCGCCGGGCTGCTTCGTGCGGTGGGGTTTCGCGACCTGGAGGGCAGGCTGTCCTGCGTCATGGCCTTCGGGTCCGATATGTGGGACCGTCTTTTTGAGGGGCAAAGGCCGAAAGACCTGCACCCTTTCAAGGAAATCCGTGGAGTGCATCATGCGGTTTCCACGCCGGGTGATGTCCTGTTTCACATCCGTGCGACCCGCATGGATCTCTGTTTCGAGCTGGCGATGGAGATCATGGCGCGGCTCGGCGATGCGGTGGCGACCGCAGATCAGGTCCAAGGGTTCAATTATTTCGACGATCGCGATCTGATCGGCTTTGTCGACGGAACCGAAAATCCCGTCGATCAGGATGCGATCAATGCGGCGATCATCGATGATGAAGACCCGGTTTTTGCCGGCGGCAGCTATGTGATCGTCCAAAAATATCTGCATGACCTGAAAAGGTGGAATGCAATACCCGTCGAGGTGCAGGAAGGCATCGTCGGCCGCAAGAAGTTTTCCAATATCGAACTCGATGACAGCGTCAAGCCGAGTTATGCGCATAATGCCCTGACCACGATCGTCGAAAACGGCGAGGAACTCGACATCGTCAGGGACAACATGCCCTTCGGCGACGTCGGCAAGGGCGAGTTCGGAACCTATTTCATCGGTTATGCCCGATCTCCTGCACGGATAGAGCAGATGCTGGTCAACATGTTTATCGGCCGCCCGCCGGGGAATTACGATCGACTGTTGGATGTCAGCCAGGCGATCACCGGCAGCCTCTTCTTTGTTCCATCGGCAAGTTTTCTGGACGGCGTAGAGCCGGACGCAGCGCCCGCTATGTCCGCCCCGGCAGACCAGCCTGACGGCACGATCTCCCCATCCCGCAATGAAAAAATGGACGGTTCTCTCGGGATCGGTTCTTTAAAGAAAGAGGTTTGACAATGGACAATCTTCACAGGGAACTCGCGCCTATCTCGCACAAGGCCTGGGAACAGATCGAGGAAGAGGCGAAGAGAACGCTGAAGCGCCATCTGGCCGCGCGTCATGTGGTCGATGTCGACGGGCCGAAGGGCTCCGAATTCTCCGCCACCGGCACGGGTCACTTGAAGACGGTTGCGAGCCCGGGCGAGGGCGTCCAGGCCTCTTTACGTGAGGTGAGGGCGGTCGTTGAGCTTCGCGTTCCCTTCGAACTCTCGCGGTCGGCGATCGACGATGTCGAGCGTGGATCGGAGGATTCTGACTGGTCGCCAGTCAAGGAAGCTGCGCGCAAGCTTGCCTTCAGCGAGGATCGGGCCGTCTTCGAGGGGTTCGCTGCGGCGGGCATCCAGGGAATTCGCGAGGCCAGCAGCAACCCGGCGCTGACCCTTCCTTCGAGCCTGAAAAATTACCCCGACCTTGTGGCGAAGGCTGTCAGTCAGTTGCGTCTTGCAGGAGTCCAGGGTCCTTATGCTCTGGTCCTTGGCGGAGAAGCATATACCGCGGCAAGCGGTGGGAGTGACGAAGGCTATCCCGTATTCCATCATATCGAGAAGATCGTCGATGGCGGAATCATTTGGGCGCCTGCGATCAAAGGCGGATTCGTGCTGACGACCAGAGGCGGGGACTTCGAGCTCGAGCTCGGCCAAGACATTTCGATCGGCTATCTCAGCCATTCGGCGAAAACAGTCGAACTCTATTTCCAGGAAAGCTTCACCTTTCGTGTGCTGACTGCGGAAGCGGCGGTCGCCTTGTTGCCTGTACCGGCCGAGGTTGGCAAGGGCGCATAAGCGACCGGCAGATGCGGGGTTGTCGGTGTCTGAACGCTTACGACGCACGCGTCTTTTCCAGATCCGATATCGGGCTATGTGGTGCAGGTAAGAGAGGGCGATGTGTCAGGTCGTCAGCGAATAGCCCAGATCACGCAACGGCAGCCGGCGTACCCGCTCCCCTGTTGCCGCGAATATGGCGTTGCCGAGAGCCGGGGCGAGCGCGGGGAATGCGGGCTCGCCCATGCCAGTCGGCGGATTGTCCGACTGGATGAAATACGCATCGATCGTCATGGGCGCGAAGGGCAGGCGCAATATGGGATAGGCATTGTAGTTCTGCTCCTGGATTTGGCCGTTTTCGATCGTGATCTTGAGACCCATGGCAGTGGAAAGAGCGTCGGTCGATGCTCCCTGTGCCTGCGCTTCGGAGCCGGCCATATCGATGATCGGCCCGACATCCAGCACCACGACGATGCGGTCGATCCTGATCTGCTTTTGGGCGTCGACACTAAGCTCGACGGCCTGCGCGACGTGGCCGGCATGGGAATAGCACCAGGCCAGACCAAGACCGCTGCCGCTCGGCAGCGCCTTGCCCCAGCCCGCCTTGTCGGCGCACATTCTGATCACGTCGGTCGCCCGCTTGGGACTGAAGTTGACGCTCTTATCCTTCGGCGCAAGCTCCGGCACGTCGCGGTTGACTGCGGCGATCAGGAAGTCGACGTGGTCGTGCCCCGAGGCTAGTGACAGTTCGTGCATGAAGCTCTGAGCGGCGAAGACCTGCGCATTGTCCCCGGGCGCACGCCAGGCGCCGGTTGGGATCTTCAGCGGGAGCATGGTTTTGGCACGACGCAGATTGGGCGCCTTGATGGAGTATTTGAGATTGTCGGTGAGGTTGGCGCCGGCGGCTTCCTTCTTGCCGTCGGCCGTGAAGGTGATGAAATGCTCCTGCCAGGCATCGAGCCTGCCATCTCGGTCAATAGCACCCTTGAACTGATGATAGCCAGCGGGGCGATAGAAATCATGGCCGAAGTCGTCTTCCCGGGTCCATTGCAGCTTGACCGGTGCGTTGACCCTGCGGGCGATGGCTGCAGCCTCGCAGGCATAGTCATTCACCAATCGCCGGCCGAATCCGCCACCGACGCGGGTCTGGTGCATCACGATCCTTTCCTCCGGGATACCGGCGACCTTGGCAATCACCGGCAGGCCGCGATCGGGCTGCTGGGTCGGCACCCACATTTCCATCGTTCCGTCATGCCAGTGTGCCGTGGTGTTCATCGGCTCCAGTGGCACATGCGCCGCGAAGGGGTACTCGTAATAGGCTTCAATGGTCTTGGCGGCATTGGCAAAGGATCTGTCCACATCGCCGACATCGTCGTCGAGCCTTTTCGGGAAACTGGCAGCCCGCTTCCTGGCCTCGACCGAAAAGCTTGATGAGGAATCCGTCGACGCCTCGCTCAGATCCCAATCCACCTTCAGATTGTTCTTTGCTTGGAAAGCGCTCCAGGTATCGGTGGCGATGATGGCGACGCCCGGCATGACTTCGACCGATATGCCGGTCCCTTCTATGGCAAAGGCGTCGAGCACCCCGCGCAGAGCCTTGATCTCATCCACATTGAACGACCTGACTTTGCCGCCAGCCGCCGGACATTTGGTATAGTTGGCATAGACCATACCGGGCCGTCGCACATCGATGCCGAACAGAGGCTCACCCGTGACGACCTTGGGATCGTCGACACCGCGATAGCGCTTGCCGATCAGGCGATATTCGGAGCGTGCCTTCAGCGTCAGGCTCTGGGGATCGGGAACCGGCACTCCTGCTGCGGCTACAGCCATCGCGCCATAGCTTGCGGACCTGCCGCTGGCTGCGTGGGTCAAGGCCGAGTCCCGGGCAGTAATCTGCGAGGCATCCACTCCCCATTGTTTGGCGGCGGCGGCGACCAGCATTGCCTTGGCGCTGGCACCAGCTTGGCGCAGCTGGGTCCAGGCGTGTGGAATGGAAGTCGAACCTCCCGCCCCCTGGCTGCCATAGACCTTGGGATTGATGTCGGCCTGCTCCATCACGACATGGTTCCAGTCTGCGTCGAGCTCTTCGGCAATGATCACGCCAAAGGAGGTCTTGATGCCCTGGCCGATCTCCGGACACTTGGAGTAGATGGTGATCGTGTTGTCCGGCGCGATGCGGATGAACGCGTTCATCGGCTGATCCCTGCCGTCCGTCGCCTCCGCCGCAAAGGCTTCGCCGCCAAGGTAGAAGCCGAGTATCAATCCCGCGGCACTCCCCCCTGCCAGTTTGAAAAAGCCGCGCCGGCCCATAGCCATTGCGGTATTGGTTGCATGTGCCGAATGGAGCTCTTGTATCAGCGTCGAGAGATAAGCATCGGATTCGGCAAAATTTGACCTGGTATCAGCCATTGTGTGCCTCCGCGGAAGTGGATTGCTGGGGCGCCTGCTTTCGCAGGTTGGCCACATCCTTGCCTGTCAAATGCGCGCCTTTGGCTCCAAATCGAGCCGTCACATAATTGGCAACGGCGGCTATGTCATCGTCGGAATAGCCTTGGCCGAAGGCCGGCATGAAGATCCTGCCCTCGGCGGTCGTGCGGTTGACGCCGTTGATGACCGTTTGCGCCACATTGGTGGCGCTTGGATCATTGACTGCGCGCACGCCGGTCAAGGTCGCGTAGCCGGTAACCGGGCTCACACCGGTCCAGTCGTGACAGCTGGCACAGGCGCCGGCGAAGATCTTCTCGCCGCGCGGGTCGAGTTCCGCCGTCACGCCCTCCCTGTACGATGCCGGCGCAGCGGTGGTGACGGTGCGCGGCAGGTCGCTCTGATGTGCGGGTATGCTGCGCAGATAGGTCACCAGGGCATGCACGTCGTCCGGCACCAGATAGCTGAGGCTGTCGTCGGCTGCTTCGCCCATCGGGCCGGCCGCACCGCCATGGCCGTTGGCATGTCCGGTCGAGAGATAGAGATAGATATCCTCGTCGCTCCAATCGCCGATGCCGGAATCGCTATCGCTGGTGATATTGTAGGCGCGCCAGCCAGCGGTGATCGCGCCCGCAAATTTGCGGTGATTGTCCAGCGCAAAGGCAGGGTTGCGTGGTGTGTGACACTCGCCGCAATGGCCCAGCGCCTCGGCAAGATAGGCGCCGCGGTTCCATTGCTGGCTCTGGCTTGTGTTCGGGCGGAAGCGCTCATCCGCGTTGAACGCGACATTCCAGAGCGACAGCAGGCCGCGCTGATTGTAAGGCCATGAAAGCCCGTCGAGCTTTGCCGGAGCGTGAGCGGGCGCCAAAGTAAAGAGGTAAGCCTTGATCGCCAGCACGTCGGCGTCGGTCATATAGGTGTAGGAGGTATACGGCATGGCGGGATAAAGTTTCTCACCATCGGCGCGAATACCCTTGTGCACGGCCGCCAGGAACTGGGCGTCCGTATAATTGCCGATACCCGTTTCCCGATCCGGCGTGATGTTGGTGGAATAGATGGTTCCGAACGGCAGATTGAAAGCAAAGCCGCCCGCAAAGGGCGCACCGCCCGGCGCGGTGTGACAGGCCTGACAGTCTGCGGCATGAACGAGATATTCGCCGCGCTTCACCACATCCGCATCGGCAAGCTGCGCCGGAACGCCGGTAATTTGAGCGTCTTGGTAATTTTCCAGCGACACGGTTGGGCCACCGGCAAAGGACGTCGGATTGCGGCCGAGAACCAGCCATTCCGCAAAACCAAGTGCGATGAGGACGATGATCGCAATGACGATGCCGACGATTTTCCTCATGGTCAGGCCGGCTTGGCGGCGGCGTTCTTGATCGCGCGGCGGATGCGGATATAGGTCCCGCAACGACAGAGATTGCCTGCCATGGCCGCGTCGATATCGGAATCGTCGGGTTGGGGGGTGTTATCCAGCAGTGCTGTCGCCGACATGATCTGCCCGGCCTGGCAATAGCCGCATTGCGGCACCGAGGCTTCCATCCAGGCCTGCTGAACCTTGCGGCCGTTAGGCGTCTTGCCAATTCCTTCGATGGTGACGACGGCGCGCGTGCCGACATCGCCGACGGCCAGCTGGCAGGAGCGCACCGGCTTGCCGCCGACATGCACGGTGCAGGCGCCGCACTGGGCGACGCCGCAGCCATATTTGGTGCCGACCAGATCGAGGTGGTCGCGCAGCACCCATAGAAGCGGCATGTCCTCCGGGACATCGACTTCCCGTAATTGCTCATTGATGTTGAGTGTGAGCATGTCTCCATCCCTACCTGACGGTGAAATCGACATATCGACGGAACTGCTTGGGGGATGCTACGCCGGTATCGGCGATGGGTAAACTTCAACAATCCGTTATCGACGCTGTTGCATTGGGGAATGCAGGCGCTTGGCCGGAGTGGATGACGATGAAGTCGCGACAGGCGCCATAGTCACGAAGATCGCGGGGCCTACCGGCCACGCGCGCATCCTGCTTTCGAGAGACGAAGACGATTTTTTCCATCCGGGTGAATAAAAACCCGATTGCACCGTTCACAGCCTGAAACGAAGCGAAACCGTTCGCTGAGCAGAAGGGAAGATGTGACGATGGTGCGATATCGACGACAGGATGTTTCCGCGATCACTGCCGCGCAGGCGAGGCTCATTCGGCGTGCAGCCATGAAAAACCGGCTCATGCCCTTGGCGCTCTATCTCGTCATCGGCTCCATCGCGCTTTTGACGCTGGCGGCAGCGGTCAAGGCGGCGGAAGCGCCAGTTCCCGACGCAATCGCAGCCAAGGGCGCGAAGATCGTCCGGCAGGTTCATGCGGAAGGCTTGCAGATCTATGAATGCAAGGCGGACACGGCGGGCAAGATCACATGGCAGTTCCGCGAACCGCTGGCGACGCTGATGTCTGAGGGCAAGACCGTCGGCCGACACTTTGCAGGACCAAGCTGGGAATTCACCGACCGATCCGAGATCATGGGCAAGGTCGCCGCGCAGGCTCCGGGCGCATCCGCCAAGGATATTCCCCTCCTGCGACTCGATGTCGTCAAGCACGAGGGCAAGGGTGATCTCTCCAAGGTGGATACCATCCAGCGGCTGAATACGAGAGGCGGCGCCTTCAGCGGAGTATGCGACAAGGCGGGCGATCTGCACCTGGAGCCCTATAGTGCCGACTATGTTTTCCTGGCGCACTAAACCTAAGGTCTTGAAAGTGGAAACGGGGTGGCCGAAGCCAGATAGCCTTCTCGTTTCCTGCACTCGAAGCTTCATGAAGGCCCGACCGCAGCCTCAACTGCGGAACGGGAATCCTTGAGCCAAAAGCAGCCCCCAGGAAAGGAAACGACGATGTTCAATCTCACACGCAGACATATGATCGCAGCAGCTGCCGGCGTAGTTGCAACCATCGCGACAACCCGCATCTCGACCGCGCAGCAACAGACTGCCGTTGCGGCCGGTAGCGACGGGCCGTTCAAATTGCCGCCACTGCCCTACGGTTATGATGCGCTTCAGGCCGCGATCGACACCGAAACGATGCATCTGCATCATGACAAGCATCATGCCGCCTATGTCGCAAATCTGAATGCGGCGGCGAAAGAGGCGCCGCAAATTGCCGATCATCCTATGGAGCGCCTGCTGGCCAATCTCGATCAGGTCCCCGACAATCTTCGCACGACCGTGCGCAACAATCTCGGCGGCCACGTCAATCACAGCATGTTCTGGGAGATCATGGGCGGAACGGGTGCCGCACCGGGCGATGAAGTTGCTGCCGCCATTCAGCGCGATTTCGGCGGGCTTGACCAGTTGAAGACCGCCTTCAATGCTGCGGGAGGCAAGGTATTCGGCTCGGGCTGGGTCTTCGTGACCGTCACGCCGGAGGGCAAGCTCGCTCTTGAGACCCGGCCCAATCAGGATACGCCGCTGATGGAAGGCAAGCGTGTTCTGTTCGGCAATGACGTCTGGGAACATTCCTATTATCTTCGCTACCAAAATCGCCGTCCGGACTATCTTTCGACATGGTGGACGGTCATCAACTGGCCGAAGATCGGCGAGCGTTACGTCGCAGCGCGTGAAGGCAAATTGACGATATGATCGAATCCATGAGGACGGCAGGCGATCCCGAGCGGTCGCCTGCCGTCCTCGACCGCCGACAGCGTTCAACAGCATGAGGATGGCGCGTCTTGATAGCTGATCGCAAACTTCACGCAGCTCAGCAGGAGGTGCAAAGCGGTCTCGTCGACCATCTGAAGAGGCTATGGCGCTACGGATATGTGCTGTCACGGCAACGGGATGTGGCGGAGGATCTGGTACAGGCCACCTGTCTGCGGGCGATTGAACGGGCGGCGCAATATACGCCCGGCACGCGGCTGGATCGGTGGTTATTTTCGATATTGCATTCGATCTGGATCGACGAGGTGCGGTCCAGGCGCATTCGTTTAGGGGGCGGTATCGTTGATGCCGATTGCGCGCTCATCGTCGATGGTGAATATGAAAGCGAAACGCGCCTGATGGCCAATCAAGTCCTCAAACTCGTCGACGGACTTCCCGAAGCACAGCGGAACGCGGTGTTTCTGGCCTATGTCGAAGGTCTTTCCTACAAGGAAATCGCCGAAGTTCTCGATATTCCGATCGGGACGGTCATGAGCCGGCTCGCAAATGCACGTGCGAGGCTCGCCGATATCATCGCCGCGGTGAAAGAGTCGCCGCTTCGGGGAAGGAGAGATTGATGTCCACACATCTCGATGCGACCTCGATGTCCGCCGACGAATTGATCATCGCCTATCTCGATAACGAACTGGATGCTGCAGCAAAGCTGGCCGTGGAGGATCGTCTGAACCGGGATGCCGCGTTTAGTAAGCGATTTGAATTTTTGGCAGCCAATGCCGTTTCGATGGATGCCGCATTCTCGGTTCTGCTGGATGATGCGCCCGTCGAGCGGATGAAGGCGAAGCTTCCCGCTTTAGACCAGGTCGGCCAGAGTGCTGCTTCACCGAACCGGCGCGGCTTCATGGCTGCCGCTTGCTTGATTGCCGGCGCGATAGTGGGCGGATGCCTGGTGCGGCTCCTTTCTCCGGATGAGGCTGCTTCGTCCAGGAATTGGAGAGCTGTTGTTGCCGATTATATGCAGCTTTACTCTACCGACACGCTGAACAATTTGAGCGATGATCCCGCAGTAAGAGCCGATCAGATTGCCAGAGTGGCGAGCGTCATGCAGTTGCCGTTGACGACACAGGGCCTGATGATCCCGGGCATTCCCTTCAAACGTGCTCAGTTGCTGACCTTCGACGGCAAACCGCTGGCGCAGATCGCTTATCTCGACCCGAAATATGGTCCCCTGGCACTTTGCGTCACTCATAGCAGCACCGGAAAATCTGATTTTCGGAATGAACGGCGGCTCGGGATGAATGTCGTCTTTTGGGCAAGCACCGATCATTCCTTCATGGTGATCGGCCGAAATCCGCCGGAGGAGCTCCACACGATAGCCGGTCAGCTGCGGCCGGTGCTTGATGGCTAGGTCAATTCGCCGATAGGAGCCGGCGCTTGTGGTCCGTCATTGCAATATCCGCGGTTTGGCCATGAACTTTTCGTCGATCGGGATCGACATAAGTGCATATCCGATTATATCCATAGCGCGCGAGACATCTTGCGATTGCGCTGGCCACATCGGCCTTTCAAGCTGGACCCCTTGAATATGAGGAACGGATTTTGGTCTCCATAACAACGTCATCCGGAACACTGACTTCGGACATGCCGGTCTACCTGAATGAAGATATGCTGCGCCAGCTGGAGCGGCCCTATGAAATCTTCGCGTCCGTTCCGAAAATTGTTGCCCGGTTGATTGTCTATATTGCAGCCGGCAGCGGGCTGTGCGCCTTGCTGATTTTCACGCACAAGACCAGTTGGGGAATTGGTTTTGCAATTCTTTTTCTGGCCGCCGCGGCAATTCTGCTTTTGCAGCTTCGATACGTCAGACAGCCGATCATCGTGTTATCAAAGGCCGGATTGCATCTGCGTACGCGGAGATTCGACAAACTGATGGCATGGCCGACCGTGGTCGAAAATGAGTGGATCGATACATATCGCGTGATCAAGACAAACAGCATCATCTCCCTGCGGGGCGGTGATCCCGCGAAGGGTCACACGGTTGTCGCCACGCATTTTCGCATCAAACGCGACGAATATCTGCGGCTGTGCAGCCTCTACGCGGCGGCAGCGCAGCAATCGCAGCGCCATGGATGAAGGGCAATATTTGCCGTTCCAGGTGGAGCGGCGATTACCTCTTCGCTCTCTGCTTATATGCCTGACAGGCGCTATCATGGCCGTCGCGATCGGTATCTATGGCGGTCGGGTTGGCTTTACCACGCTCCCGGCCAGTCTCCTGATTTTCGGCGGCCTGATGCCGCTCATGACGATCGGCCAGTTGCCAACCCTTGCCTATTATGCACTCAGCCCAAGAAAACTGAGCCTTGATGAGCAGGCCATGATCCACGGCGGAAAGATCTATCCCTATGCCGAGATGATCAGTATCGGCTCATATGTCAGCAAGGCGGCAACGCAAATTCGAATGGTGAACGGCAAGCAGCTCCTGCTACGCTGGGATGTCTGGCTAGGTTGCGAAATCTGGGAGCGGATATTGGAGGCGAAAACCCTGCCGCATCTCCATCGCAAGGCGTGCGACGCATTGGAAAGGGGTGAAAAGGTCGGGTTTGGCCCGGGCGCATCCTTGGGCCAGAAAACTTTGAGCCTGCGCGAAGGCGATGTTGCGATCACGGCAATCAGTTCAATCCGCTTCGTCAACGAATCCAATATGGGGGCGCAACGCCGCATCTTGCATGTCGCCGACGAACGCCGGGAGCTGACAGTGGATGAAGACCAGCTGTGTAACCAACATGTACTGCTCACCCTGCTGGCAGAAAAACTCGCCGCGAGGGACGCCGACGAAACTGTCTCTGCGGAAAAATCCTAAACGTTCGAAGGGATGTTTGCGAGTCTGGACCGATCGAGGGCTGATCCATCGTGATCCTCAACGAGCCGATGATTATTGAGCCAGCATATCTGCGAGCGCATGCCGCATGGATTCGCTGGAAATACTGAAGAGACCGCCATAGGGAAGATCGAGGTCCAGGATGACGAACAGGACGCTTGCCACCGAGACGATGGCGACTACGACAATGGAGCCTGTGAGCGCATTTCTGGGAGCTTGAAGACCGAAGCTTAGAAATACCAGCATGAGCCAGAAGATCAGAACGCCGAGAAATGGTGCTGAAAGTGAGCCATGCGCATCTTCTATGACGGTCCATCGTGCGGTCAGGAGATTGCCGAACAGCTGGTTGCAGCGCGCAACAAGCAGCTGATGCGCGGGATCACTCGGTTGTTCATGGGCAATCCCAAGCCCCATGGCGTTGAGAATGCTTCCGAGAGACGCCGCTTCGCCGGTCAGAGGTAGTTTTGAGACGTCCGGATGGGTCACACCGGGGGGAAGCGGTTCCCCAGGCCATGTGCTGGCAATGACGGCGGTTGTGTAGCTGCGCAAAAGTTGCCTCTCGTCATCCAATGCGGCGCCATAGTTCCTCAGACAACGGTCCATTTCGGCCAGACCGGCGGCATAGCGATTGCGGTCGTGAGATGCCGTCGTGAATGCATTCAGCTCGGATGCCAAAATCAGGCTCATGACGAGTGCGGCAAAGGTCACGAGCAGTGCCGTTACAACCCGAAGAAAGTCCATTGTCTCACCGCTGCGATGCGGGGCAGGCAATTTGGCGCGCAGTACCGAACCGGCGGCTGCGCTGAATACAAGAAGAACAAAGAGAGCCAGCGTCCATACCATTTCGCGTTGCATTTGGAATGCTCCACCTGCGCCTGGCTGTTGATTATGTCATTTATCGCAACGGAACGGGAGAGTAAAATCTTCGCGCCTCTCCACCAGAAGCTGTTCGTTGCCTGCGACATCAATATCGATGACGGAAGACCCTCGGTGAGCTATGGGGTGCTAGATCCAGGGGCCAGCCGCAACGAGGCATTTTGTTGCGTCGGCCAGAATGCCTCAGGCAAGTACGGCGACGCAAACGGACAGCCAGATCAGGGCTATTCCGAGCGCCAGCGCTCGTCTGGCATCGACCACCTTCTCTGCATCCTCGTCGGCAACGGGTGTTGTGACAATCCAGGGTACAGAACCAAGTGCTGCGAATCCGATGATGGCCAAAGTCACCACGAAATAATCGGATATCTGCCAGCGCCCTTGTTCATACACTCCCCAGTAGCCCATAAAGGCCATCCCGACTGCGAACATGGTGGCGGATGCCGAGCAAAGTCCGGTGACTGAGCCGGCAGGCGCACGCAACTTGTTTCTTTGCTGTGTTTGTCCGTTCATGACGATATATCCAGGATGGCAGGTAGCCTCTGCCTATATATGTCAGGATTTGTGCACGGGGTGAAGCAATTGCGATCACTAGCCGTATATCTGATTAGATAGCCGCCTGGGTATGGTTGTCGAATGTGCTGGCGCCTTGGCGCGGCGTCCCGCGACGACGGCCCTTCCTTCCAAAGCAGTTGGGCATCTTCACTGTACGTAGACGGGAACGACCGCAGAGGTTTCATCCCGGTAGGGCAAGCGGATTTGAAAGCGATGCACACCGCTCTCTATCGGCCAAAAGACGGGCTTGTCGGGGTCGGTGACCGCGAAGGGCTGACCGTCAACGTACCAGACGATCTGTGGGACATGCGGCCTCACGTCGGCTTTCAAGGCAAGGCGATTGTATGCGGCCGGCTGCTCCGGGTTGCGCCAGATCTGACTGTTGCGAGCCGGCGTCGAAATGACGAGATGAATTTGCGGGCTGGAGCCGTCGCGGTCAGGAAGCGTTGTGCTCGCTGCTACCAATGTGCCAACCCCGGCGGTTGCCGTCCCGATACTGCCATCCCAATGCGGGAGTGCTGCTGGCATTTGCGGCATTTCGCTGGGTTTCAACCATTCCACCAGTGTCTGGCTGCATGTCTTGTCGTTGGCCTGGCCATTGACGAGACAAACGTCCACGGGCTTGCGGTCCGGAGGCGTTGGGAAGCGGGCATCGGAGAGGTCTCCGGGTTTGTTACCGTGAACACGGTCGATGATCGCATGAACGAGATGAGCGGCACTGCCGGCGCCCGTCATCCGGTTCATGGTGCCGTTGTCGCCACGCCCGACCCAGACGCCAACGATCACCTTTTGCGAATAGGCAATCGCCCATGCATCGCGGTAGCCCTGCGAGGTGCCGGTCTTGACAGCGACCGGAAACGGATATTCCAGCGAACCGTAGCGATGGAAGCTCGGGAGCCGGGCCTGCGGGTCCGACAGGAACGAGGTAATCAGCCGGGCCGTGTCCAGCGAGATCGCCCGCACGGGCAGGTGTTGCGGTTGTTCGAGCGCCCAGCGAAGATCCTGCAATTGCCCGTCATTGGCAAGAGCGCCATAGGCGCGCATCAGGCTGTCGAGGCGGGTCGGCAGTGAGCCGATCGCCATGGACAGTCCGAAATGATCGGCCGGTATTTCCAGATCATGAAGGCCGAGATCGCGCAGAAAGCGGAAGGTCGTCTCAAGGCCGATGCTGCGCAGCAGATTGGTGGCGGGTACATTGCGAGAGTTGGCCAGCGCCTGGCGCGGCAGCATGGGACCCAGAAATTCGCGGTCGGCATCGCCGATGCCCGAGGCACCTTCCGGCACGTCCAGCAGCATGTCGGTCGGCTTCAGCACGCCGTGTTCGAAGCCGAGCGCGTAGACAAAGGGCTTCAGGGTCGAACCGGGAGATCGCTGTACACGCGTGTAGTCGAAGGCACCGGCATGGCTGCTGTAATAATTGCTCGATCCGACCTGGGCCAGCACCTCGCCCGTCTGGCGCGATACCACCATGGCGGCGACCTGCTGCGCGCCGGCGGAGCGCCAGGCGCCAAGATATTGCCGTGACAGCGCCGTGACGTCGGCTTGCAGGGCGAGATCGATGGTCGTGTGGATCAGCGGCGTCTTCGGGGAAGCTGCGGCTATCTGGCCGTTCTCGATGAGATCGTGATAGCGCAGGATCACATGCAGCGCATCCGGGCGGCGCGGCAGGTCGGGCATCTGCACGTCATCCAGCTGACGATGCGCGATCTCGGCTTCGTCAGCCCCGATGACGTTCTGTCTCTGCAGCACGTCCAGCATCTGATGGCCGCGCTGGATTGCCCGGCGCAACCCGTCGGGCCGAAGCGGGTTCATTCGGGTCGGCGATTGCGGGATGGCCGATAGCAGCGCGATCTCCGCCCAGGAGAGGTCCGCGACCGGTTTGTCGAAATAAAACCGTGCCGCGTGGGCGATACCATGGCTGCCATTTCCATAGGGAGCCAAACGCAGATATTGTGCCAGCACGGCGCTGCGGCCATACCGGAGCGTCAGGGCGACACCCGTGCCGGCCTCCAGTACCTTGTGGAGGAAACTGCGCGATTCCGGCCGCTGCATGCGTGCAACCTGCATGGCAATGGTGGAAGCGCCGGACCGGCGCCGGACCGAGCTCAGATTTTGCCAGGCCGCTCTGCCGATCGCATAGGGATCGACGCCGGCATGCTCGAAGAATCGCCTGTCTTCAAGAGCGAGCGTTGCCTTGACGACGCGATCTGGCAACTCCTCCACCGGCCAATAGCCGTAGTCGATACGCCCGTCGTCGCTGTGGCCGATCTGTGCCAGGAACGCGCCGTTGCGATCATAGAGAATGGGCGTTGGCGCGGGTGCGATGAGCTCTGCTCGCTGGGCGATGGAATAGGCGTAAACAGCCGCACCGGCCGCGGCAACCAGCAGGCTAAGGACAACGAATTTCGATCGACGGGTCTTCAAGAGTGTCATTACCCGGCCAGCGGTTCCTTCAGCCAGTATCCTTTGTCATTCGGTATCGCTATTTCGCCACCACGATCTGTGTTGCGGCACTCGTTCCCTCGACGCCCTTCTGGTACATGGTCTCCGCCAGCGCTTGCGGTTGCGTGTACGTGCCGGGGATCAGGGCGCGCATGCGATAGGCGAAAGTGTAATTTCCCTTCGGCAGAGTGTCATAGGCACAGAAGACCTGGTCGTCGCCATAGGACGTCCAGTCCGGCGTCAAGGTGGGAGCTATTGCAGGCGTTGCCTCCGCGGGCGCGGTGGCGATGTTCGGGTTGAGAGGATCGAGCCCCGCTGCAAGCGGCAGCGTCAGCGCAGCATGCGTGCGGTCTTCGGGCACGACCAGATCAACTCTTTCCTCCAGCACGTCCCCGACCTTCAAGGCGATGGTGCCGTTGGCATCGGGGGTGAGTTTTTCCAAAGGCGCGTTGCCGGCGGGAACGCGGTAGAGCGTGCGGGTAAGGGCGAAATCTTCGCTTCTTGCCTGTGCCTTGTAACCGGGCTCGGCGGATAGATAGCTGGTTTCGACCAAGGCAAGCACGGGTGCTGCGCCGTTGTTGTGGAGCGTAACGGCGCCTGGGTCTGAAATGACCTGCCGCAACACGGGCGCGTTCGCGTCGAGTGTAAGGGTTTGTGCGTTGCCGTTCTGCGTCACCGTCAGCGGCAAAGGCGTGGTTGGCCGCTGCCATGCCGTTGCCAGTGCGCGGATCGCCGCCGCGGTGGCGTTCGTCGAGCCCCAGCCGTCGCCTTCGCCTAATTGCAGCAAGGCATTCCTCAGGGCGGGGTAGCGCGGATCTCCCTCGGAGGTCAAAGCTGCCGCGCGCACCATTTCGGCAAGGCTACGGGTTTCCGAGGGCAGGATGATGGGGTTGCCCTCATCCTGCGATTGACCGTTATAGACCAGTTGGCCATTGCGCGAGAGGATGCGGACGCGCGACCACATCGCCTCGGCAAGGTTGCCGACCAGCCGCTGGTCCGCGTTTGGTACGGCCGCCACCGCCGCCGTCATGCGCGCGACGCTGACATTCGGCATCTGTGCTGCCGAGCGGGAGAATTCGGCCGCATAGGCCGGATCGAGCTTGCCGCCATCGGCCAGAGCTGTCAGGGCTTCCACCCGTTCACGGATTTCATTGCCTGTCAGCAGATGCGGATAGTCCGACCGTAAAGAGAGCTTGAGCACATTGGCAAGGCGTTCCGTCAAGGCCTTGTCAGTCGGCTCTCCTGCCTTGTCTGCGGCGATCAGGAAGGAATAGGCCCATGCCGTCAGCGAGACATTGCCCTTGCTGTGAGGCCAGAAGCCGACAAGCCCATCCGGATCAACCGCCTGGCTGATTGCCAGCACGGTGTTATGCACGTCGCCGTCAATGCGCTTGTCGAGCTTGGCGGCAGCAAGGAGCGGAGAAAAGCTCTTGAAGGCAAGGCCGGAGGAGGCGAGCGACATTCGTTGCTCCGTCGAGCCATATGGCGACTCGACCAAGCTGTTCAGCCCGGCTACCAGTTTTATCAAGGCCGGATCGGAGGCAAGCGTCATGGCACGCTGGAACGATCCTGGACGTGTGGCTTCCTGTGGCGCCGCCAGCACTTTTTCGCCGCCGGCGGGTATTTCGACAATCTCGTAATGTCTGATCGGGATGCTGTCAGCCTTCACCGGCAGCGTTATTTCCACGGCGTCTCGGGAATGATCGGCGAGGCGTTCGACGCCAAACCGCAGGCGCACATCGTCCTTGCCGGGCTTCTGCTCCGGTACCGTAGCGAGCACGCCAATGTGAGCCGGCTTGTTCTGTTCCCAGGTGAAGGAAACATCCTTGTTATCAGCAAGGGACAAGCCATCGGAAGCAATGGTCGCAGCGCCCTGGCCGCCACCGCCTTCGACGACGCGGGCGATCATGCCCGCCTCAAACCGGTCGCCTGCGCGCAGGAAGCGGGGCAGGGCGGCTTGCGCCACGATTTCCTGGCGGATCAGCATCTCCCCGGTGCCGTAGCCGAAGCGATCCGGACCGCTGACTGCCTTTGCGCGCAGCTTGAACACGGTCAGCGAGTCCGGAAGCTTCACCTTGATCTTGGCGGTGCCGTCCGGCCCGATCTTCACGTCGGGAAGATAGATCGGTACTGGCGTGAAGTTCTTGCGGACGGAAATATTATTGTCGGTGCCCCAATCCTCCCGCTCGTCGCCGCCGGGCACCTCATCGAGGGGAATAATGCCGAAGGCCATGTTGCGGGTGTCGCGCAGCGCCATCGTCGATCTGCGCTTGACGATGAAATTCGGCAAGGGGTCCAACGGTTGCTCGGTGGCAAGCGAAAGCACGGCCTGATCGATCATCCAGAAGGTGGCGTCGCCGGCGATCGGCCGACCGAGATCATCCGCCAGATGCAGGGTGACTTCCACCTCGTCGCCCGGACGGGCCTTTTTGGGATAGTCCATGGTGACGGTGACCGTGTTCTTTACCGGCTTGACCGTCACGGTCTTGGTCGCAGCGATCGTGACCGGCTTGCCCTGGTCGAAGGGCGCGCTCGGCGCTGGTGTGCTGCTATCAAGTCGTCCCCGCATGATGAGGAAATGAACCGGGACCTCCGGCATCTGCTCCTTGCGAACCGGCAGCGCATAATGGCCATAGCCGTCTGTGATATCGATCCAGTCGTAGTGGAACTTGCCTTCGGGTTCTTCGACAATGGCGAGAGCGCGCGCTGACTGGAAGGGAGACTGGATCAGGAGGTTGGCGGTCTCGCCGGGGATATAGCTGTCCTTGTCCGTCGTTACGACCGCGGTGCGGGCGGGCGGCTGAGCCCATGTCACGGGCGTCGAGCCGCCGACGAAGAAATCGACGCTCACCTGCTGTCGGCGGCCGACGCGGTCGCTCGCTTCGACCTGGACGATGTAGACGCCTGCCTCTTTCGCCTCGAGGGCAAGCGTCTGTATATCCTTAGTGCTGGTGATCTTGCGCTCCAGCACCGTCTCGTCCATCTGCTGCGTGACATATTTCGCCGAGCCCTGGCTGAAGTCGCTTGCCTGCAGGGTCGAGGTCCAGTTGCGATGGATCAGGCGCGCGGTCATCTCAAGTCCCTCGACCGGAGCGCCATTGCCGTCGACGGCCAGTATCTGCGGCTCGATTGTGCCGGGTGCCGGCACATAGCGTGGCACCTTCAGGCCAAGCACGAAAGGCGGGACCGCATAGACATTGGTGATGCTGCGGACCTGCAGATCGTCGTCGCCGGTCACCGTTGCCTCGATCATATAGCGGCGAGGCTGTGCCGTGGGCTCGATCGTCGTGTCGAAGCTGATGCGCGAGGCGCCGCCGGCATCGGTGGCGCCGTCCTGTTCGAGCGCCGGCGACGATTTGAATTCATCGCTGCCGGAGTAACGGGAATCCGTCGAAAACAGAAAGCCGTCATGACCCGGAGGCGTCCAATTATAGGGATATTGTACGGCGCGCCAGCGGATCGGTCGGTCCGCCAGCAATCCGCCGGCAAAGTAGCGAGCGATCAGGTCGACATTAAAGGAGGCATCGAGCGGCACGGTTTGGGGATTGTTGAGCACGACTTCGAATGTCGGCAGACGATAGGCTTCCTTCTTGAAGGACACGCTGCCGCATTGGAGTGTCTTGTCGCTTGCGTCGGCGCTGTCCGCTGCTGCGTTGCTATTGTCGGTCGTGGCGGCCTGGGCGTCATCTGCCTGGTTCTCTTGCGCCCCGGCGTCATCGCTATTGTTGCCGTTCGCCGAGTTGTCGCCGTTTCCGTCGCCGTCGTCGGATTTCTGCACCGGTTGATCGTCGTTCTCAGATTTCGTCGGATCATTCGGCTCGAAATGGACCTCATAGTCGCCCGTTGCCGGCGTCGTGGCATCGAATTTGTGATAGAAGGCGCCAAATTCATCGAGCTTTACCGGGATGCGCCATTCCTGCTTGTCCGGGCCGGTGATCACGAGCTGACCCGCAGCCTTGGCAAGGCTCAAATGGCCGCCGAGATAGCTGCGGACATAGCCTTTGATATGCACAGGCTCTTCCGGGCGATAAATCGGCCGCTCGGTGAAGACATGGCACAGAGTGCGGGCCTGCTCGTCGCGATCCTCGTCCGGATTGGTGGTCCAGTCGAGCCATGACGTCGAGGGTTTGGTCCAGTTATTCTGGGCATATTGGGCTGGGGCGTGATCGGGATCGATCACCAGCGTATCCAGTCCCTTTGTCACGATGACGCGGCGTATCCTGGCCTCGGTGCGGTTGTTGAGATCCCAGGAAAAGAAACCTTGAGCATCGGTCACGCCGGTTGCAAGCGTGACGAATTTACCGTCCCGCAACCCGTCGAGCCTGATCTGGGCGGCGTCGACAGGCTTGCCGCCGGCAAGCGAGGTGACGGCAAAGCGGACGCGGTCCGGTTCCTCCACCACGCTCAAGGTAAGGTCGGTGACCTGGATGCGGAGCCAGTGGCGAGCCTGATCGTCCACGGCGCGCAGACCGACGAGATAGGTGCCGGGCTGGTCGATGCCCAAAATCTTGGCAAGGAGCGGCTTCAGGTCGAGGCCGAATTTGGTGTCCACGCCGCCTTTATGGATCGGCAGATCGACAAGTTGGGATATGGCGGGCGACCCCAGGGCCTTTACGCGTGCCGCGACCGCGTCGGCCGAAATGTCGTCCACATTAGCCCATTTCTGCGGCTCCTTACCGGGAAGCGGCGGCGCGTCGTCATCCTTGGTATCGAGCCCGGCTTGCGGGAAGGGCCAGAAATCCCGCGATAGCGGATCGATTGCATGGATTCTGATGTCGGCCCGGTCGTAGCCGCGCCCGCGCAAGGGGACGAGCTGCGGACCGAAGCGTTCGACGATGCCCTGCGAGGCGTCCCAGGCGAGAGATGCGGGCTCCGGCGAGAAGGCGAATTTCCGGCTGAATGCGGCGGCGAGCGGACGGCCACGGTCGTCTTTCAAGGCACCGGGAGCAACGTTCAGCGCATACACCTTATCGGTAAGGAAGCGACCATGGACGTAAAGACGCCCATTGCTGGCCTGCGCGGTCAGATCGTCAACCGGTGGAGTGATGCGCAAGGCGTCGCGGGCCGAGAATTGCGCGTCCGTGGCAGGGTTGCTTGAAAACCGGAAGATCAGACCGCGGGCCTGGCTCGGCCGGGAGGTATTGACGCCGCTTGCGTCGTCGGACGGATTGCCATTGTCATCGACCGCCGCGCCACCTGCAGCGCCCGACGTGCAGCGCATGATGCCGTCGATCGTGTTTGTGTCGAAGCCTCTCCCACAGTCGGAACTCGTGAGGGTGAAGGGAACGGCGGTACGTACGCGCAGTTCAAAAATCTGGTCGGCGAAGTCGGGCGTATCGGCAAGCTTCAATCGCACAAGCGCAACACGGCCATCGGGCACGGCTGTACGCAGCTTCACCACATAGGATTGCTGGTCGCTGCGGGCGCTGCGCTCAAGCGGCTGGATATCGAAGTCTTGCGCGCCCAGGGTCAGTCCGCCTTCATCGCCGATTCCGGGTGAAGGCCGCAATTCGATCGACAGCAGGCGCTTCAGCGCGGCAACGTCGACCGGCTCGGTAAATGTCAGCGTGATCTGATCGAGGTCGTTGACCGGATCTGCATCGGCGGCAGGCACGGTGGATACCGGCAGGGGCAACAGGGGTATCAATTCGGCTTGGCTGCCGGCCGTATCGCCTGCTCCTGCCATCTTCACCTTGACCCGATCGAGCGGCTTCCACTTGTCGGCGGGCCGGAATTGCAAGGCGCGTGGGCCGAGCCATTGCCAAGCGCCGGCGACCTGCGGCTCCATCGTAACGAAGCGCTCCGGCGCATCTTCCGGGCCGCCCGCCACTGGGCCCGTATCAGTCGGAAAGAAAATCGTCACGGGATCATAGGCCCGCAGGAATCTCTCCGGCACGATTTTCACGCCGTCGGCCCGTTGCAGAACATCGAGGCTCAACGATGCGGCGGGTTGCTGGGCGTGAGCTGTTGCGATCAGAGCGGAAGACGCCACGGACAGAGCAATGAGAAATGCGATCTTTTTCATGAGCTTCACTTCGATCCCGAGGGCTTCAAACCGGCGTCCCGTAGATAGTCGTTGACGACCTCGGGTGGCGGACCGGCCGGCGGCGGTGACAATCCGACGACTGCCGGCCTGACGATGAGTGCGGGCGCGTCGGCTGGCGCGCGTGCCTCCAGCAGGTAGTTCCCGGGCTCGAGCTGCTTCAGTTGATTGACGCTCTCGCCGAGAACCTGTCCCTTTGCATCGAGCAGCCGACCGATGGCAAGATCCGGATCGGAACGCAAGCCAACGCCGATATTCCCCTTGTTCTTGACCTCGAAGCCGAAAAGGGCCGTTGCTCCCGGCGCAAGCACCGTCGGAGAGCCGATGCCATCGGTCAGAGGAATGACTGGTGTCGCCGTCATATCCAGCGTGCCGGACAAAGGCCCTTCGTGGGTCGAGTAGAGCGTCAGAATAGCCTCGGAAGGCGCGATATAGCGATGGAAGGCGGCTCCCATCGGGAACAGCTGCAGATCGTGGCGGCCGTTCTGTTCGAGATCGGCAATGACCGGGGCGTCGGTGCTGACGTCGAGGACGATCGGCTGGGACGGATCGAGCCGGAACGCCATAGCCTGACCCTGAAGCGCCATGTTCTGAGGCAAGGTGATCGACTTCGGTTCGGGCCGGGGCCAGGGCGACTTGCCACCCCGCTCCAGCCACAGGGCCACCAGTCCGGCTCCATGGTCGAGGATCAGCTGGCCGGCGCCCGATATCGCAAGCTTTTGGCCGCGCAATACCCTGCCATCGCTTCCAACAAAAGTTGCCGCGCCGCCGGAGACATTCAAGACGTCTCCTTTCGTTGCGTCCACGGCGATTGCTTCCGATCCGGCAGTGCCGAAGAACCGACGCAGGATCTGATCGGCTCCAAGCGTCATGAACTGCCCCGGCGACAAGCCAATGCGAGCGGCTGTCGCTTCGGTCTTTGTGTTGACGAGCCAGACTTCCTTGGCTGATGTCGCGATATTGCGCGAAAGCGGCGCAGAGCCGGACCAGACATTGAATTGCTCGGTATCCGAAGGGGCGGAGACGACGGCGATGCCGGGCGCCAGATCAAGCGACAGTCGCTTCACGCCCGCCGGCAATGTCAGCGGCTGTGCGCTGAGCGCGGGTATGGTGGCGGCATAGGTGCTGTCGAGCGCAACAGCGCCAAGCTCGGTGGCGTCGATCGGCTGCAGCCGCATTTGCAGGCTTTCGTCGCTTCCGGCATTCCAGACATGCAAGTCCTGACCGTTCGCCAGGGCAACGGCGCTGTTGAGGCTGACGCCCATGCCACGCCCGGCGGCCAGACCCGGTTGCCCGAAGGTGGAATCCGCCAGCCACAGACGGATCTTGTCTGGCAAAGACGCGGAGGCGGGGACAATGGCCTGTTCGCCCGCTGGAAGTGTCAGCGCGGTCTCGCCATCGAGCTTGGCAGCGGTCGCCCGCACGGACCCGTCCTTGCCGGCAATCAGCCACAGACGATCCGATTGCGGGGCAAACAGTCCGGATGCTGCGGCAAGCGGATGTCCGACGCTTGCTCCAGCCTGCAGATCCGTGGCGCCGTCGAGCTCAACCAGTCCCGCGGATGGCACATGCACGAGTGCGACATTCAACGTCAGTCCGAGGCCATCGATCGTTGCCGGTTCCAAGGTGACATCGCCGAGCGTGCGTAGGTCGCGGGAGATGCCCCGCGTGGCAATCTTGATCGGAGCCGAACCGCCGTCGAGCGTCCAGACCGAAGCGCGCCACTGTGTCCCGTCGGCAGAGTTGGGCCAGGCGATAAACGGCGTGCGGCCATGGGCGAAAACTTGCGGCTTCCAGATGCCGTCGGTTCCCAATGTGTCGACGGACATGACCAGTTCACTCGTGGACTGCGCCGCGACGAGTGCGAGCTGATCCTTCTCGCCTGCGGGCAATGGGAATGTGAAGACGGAGCTGCCGATGACTTCGGCATTTGCGCCTGCGGCAAGCGCCGGCTGCGGCAGCTCCTGCGGTAGGGCGAACTGGACCTCGATACTCGAGGCGCTGGCCTGATCGCCGCTGCCATCTTGCTGATCGCCATCGCTTGATGATGCCGACTGGTCGTCCGAACTGCCGTCTGTTTGATCGCTCGTCGTCGCGGGCGCGACAGCCGGCTCAAGGCCAAGCGTATAGGATCCGGCCGGTAGACTGCGGGAAAGCGCGACATTCCAATCGTCGCTGCGGCCTGAGAGGCGTTCGATCACCGCGCCGCTCGCGTCCTTCAGGACGCCTTTCATCTCGCTGCGGCCGAAGGTGCTGAGGCTGACGACGCGGTCCTTTTCCACATTGAAGGAAAGCACGGCAGGGAGATCGACAAAGCGCGCTTCGCCGGGCTGCAGATCCTTCACGTTCAGGGTGATCTCATAGTCCAGCCGGTCATCATGCGCGAGGCTCGTGACGTCGATGCGGTAATGTCCGGCCTTCAACCTGCTGCTGAATTGCGGGCTGGTGGCAAATCTTGCCACCTGATCCTTGTCGTCGCGGACCAGCGTGCCGACCATCCCCTCAGTCAGATCGATGCTGATATCGGTGTCCGCGACGAGATCGAATGTCCAGCTATCGGGAACGCGAGCGTCGGCCTTTCCCTGCGGCTCGCGCCACTGGAATTTCTGCGCCTGATTGAAGGCCAGCGGATGCGGACCGTGGCCCTGCAATTGCGGCGGGTCCACGAGCGATGTCAGCCGGGCGACAAAACGCGAGTCGACTTCACGCGGCTGGATCACGAGGCGATAGTGCCCCGGCGTAAAATCCTGGGTGAGCGTGGAAAGGGGGCCGGGAGCCGTTAGCGGCCAGCCGTCTGCATCCTCCAGGCGCGCGGTGAGATCTCCGTCAAGCGCATAGAGATCGAGCTGATAGGAACCGGCCTTCGCAATCTCTATCGGCACGATGGCGCCGCTTGCAGTCGAAAGCGTGCCGCGGCTGCTGCTGTCGGGAACGAGGGCGGCGGCCTGCGCAAGTGAGGCTTGCATGGCGCCGATGCCGAGATGGCCAGACGAGTTTTTCGCGGAGACACCGACCTGGTAGGTTCCCGCCCGTAGATAGGTCAGCAGCAGCGCGTTATGACCGTCGCCGTTATCGGTGGCTTCTCCCAGAGACGGCACGATCGACGTGCCGAGATCGAGAGCAGTCTGCAATCGCCCGAAAGTTTCGATGCGATAAAGACCGCCTTCCTTCACGTTGAGCTGATAGGACTTGTGAGCATTTTCCGCGAGATCAAGGAATTGCTTCTGGCCGGCGTTCAAGGGCGATGCCGCGATCGGCCGCGCGCTCTTGTGGGGAGCCGTGGCATCAGGCCGCCAACTGACGCCTATCGCGCGGGACGTGGAAACGGCGGGAAAGCGCAGAGTAAGCGTCCGCCCGGCGGCATCGGCATGTTCGTTGCTGACAGCGAAGGCGACGGGTGCGTTATGCATATCGAAGGCGGAGATGACGCCGCCCTGTGGCGCATGAACGTCAATGCGCAGATCCGCCGACGACGGCGGACGCAAAAGAGCAGCTTCGCCGCCGTCGGATTTGTCCGAGCCGGGCTGCGCCGGCTCAGGGCTGACGGGAGCCGGCTGATCCCGGCCGGTTTGCGGCGATGCGCCTGCGGGCTGCCAAAGCGTCAGCGGCCGGGCCTCAAGGTCGGCAGGCAGCGCCACGGCACGCGGCCCGGTCAAGAGGGTAGGGGCTACATTGGTGATGATCTCCAGGCTGGTCGCCGATTGAGCGTCCTGGATGCCGAAGGAGATCGTGCTGCGTGCCGGAGCGGCGGGCTGGATCGGCGGAACGAGCCCTGGAGTGCCGAGAGTAAGATCAAGGATGCCGCCTGCATTGGCATTGGCGGTATTGGGGGGCTTCGGTGAAAGGCGCAGCAGATAGTAGCCCGCATCCAGATCATAGCGATCCGGCTGGCGGGCATCGATACGTGGAGCGTTGCCGAAGAGAATCGGACTGATCTCTGAGTGCAGGGTAACGCCCGAAGCATGGATGGCGATCTGGCCCGCCTGCGTCATCTCGAACAGGAGCGATGTCGGGCCGCGCAGATTGAAACGCTGTCTCCACGCCTGGCCGGGACCGAGACGGGGCATGTCGGAAGCAAGGATCGTTGCCTTGTTGGTGTCGTCGTGGCGGATGAGCAAGGACGTTGCCGGAATTTCGTCTCCGCCTTCGCCCGCAACATCGAGGCTGATGAGATTGGGCACCGAACCGTCGAATTGAGCCTCATTGCTGAAACGAAGCCCGCGAACCTGGAACTGCTGGCCTTCATAGCCTGATATTTCGACGATGCCGGGTTGGTTATTCGCCGGCAATGCCAGCATCGCCACCGGCTCGCGGCTTGCCTTGACGATCGGTGCGCTCCGGAAGGAGGGGGCTGAATCGGTAAGCCGTGCTGCTCGCAGCATTGCCGGCGCGGATTGCGGCAGCTCGAGACGGAAGCGGTCGAAATCGGCCGGCGCCTCGAAGCGTACCGATCCGAAGGGCCCGATGACGCCTTCGGCGATCCCGGCTGCTAGGGACGTCGTGATGCCGGTGCGGATATGAAATGGTTCGGCAGTGTCTGAATTTGCCCAAGCGAGCTTTTCGCCGCCATAGGCTGTCACGAGATAGCGGCCCGGTTCGACCGTGCCGGCCAACGCGGCTCGTGTCATCGGGAGGCCAGGCTTCAATTCGAAGACCGAGATCACCGGCGAAAGCGCAACGATATTGGCGCCGCTGCGCCACAGCCGCAAATCGTGGAGCGAGCGTCCGACGGCCTCCACGTCGACGCGTCCGGAATCGGGGACGTCGATCCAGAACGATCTTTGCTGGAGATCGCCGAGGTCGGCATTTTCCGAGGCGTCGGCGGTCAGGACGGTATCGGGTTGCTCAAGCTCCTGATACGCCTGTGCCTTGAGCTCGACCCTGCCCGTTGCGCCTTTCGCCCCGAAAACGCGTATCTTGTAGGTGCCCTTGTCCAGCAGCGTATCGATCCGCCCATCGCCGACGCCGGGCGCGCCCACTCGTTCTCCCGGCCCTGTCATCATGTCGATGAGCTGCAATGCGACGCCCGAACCGCTGTGGGTGCTGATGGCGATCCGACCCGGCTGATCGACCGTCATCAGCGTGCTTCCATCCTGGTCGGCGGGTAGTTGATCCAACGCCAGATGCGGCTGGGATAGGGGCTCGGAGGATGCGTGCGTTGGAGATAACTGCGGAGCTGCGGCGGGCTGCGATGTTGTACGATACTGTCCGCCCGGAACCCGCATTTCCGAACTGGCCAACGCTGATGGCGCGGCGGGTTGGTCAGGGTTCGGCGTGTTTCGGCTGACGGCCGGAGTGCTTAGCCCGCTCAACTCGGCAATCCGCGACTGATAGATCGTCATGAGGCATTTTGCGAGACCGCTCTGATCGGAATCCACGCATGACTTGTTTCGATCTGAAAGCCAGCGACGTTGCTGCTGTTTCAATTCGGCAAGCTTTGCCGGGTCGCCGCTGAGAGCGTTTGCCGCCTGTTTATAGGAGCTGGCCAGCGCGCTGTCCTGAATGATCAGGGAAGGAGACGCGCAAATCGCCCTTTCAATGGCTGTCTGGGCCTTGCCGCAATCGAAGGATTGCGCGTGACAAACCGTAGAGAAAAGACCAAAACCAAGCGCAACAAGGAGGCGTAGACGAGGGGCGAGGGCCATGGATAACTCGTTTTTGGATGCCGGCACGGTAGTCAATATGGACTATTTTTTGGCAAGGCAAGGGCGCCCCCGAAGAGTCCAAATCCTGATCGCCAACGGAGCGCATTCGAAATTGACCAACGCCTGACTGAGGAAACTTCGCGGTGGGCGGTGGTGGTATCGTTGCTGGACCTCAGGACACTCTGTCGCGGGCGCTAAGCATTGCCGATTATCCCAATGCCCTGCATACGCTTATAGCAGGTACCGGCCTCAGAAAGGACAACGGTGGCAGTCGATTTCAATTCGGAACTTCACGCCCGGCCCTCGATCTATTTTTCGGGTCCAGCGCTCGTCGAGCATATAGCGCTTTCGGGCACGTCGCCGTCGATTTCCGATCTGAGCCATCGCGTCGTCGTTGCCGAGGATGCAATCGAGGGCCCTCGAACCCAGATCGAATTTCATACTGAATTTGTCACCATAACCCGGGTCACGCCTCTTGAGGCCGATCCGTCGACCTGGCCGGCTGGTTCCCTCCTGGCCGACGAGGCGGCGCGGCTCGCCGGCCTCTCGGACTGGTCGTTCATTTGCCGGCTGGAAATTCTTATTTGCGGATCGGCGCCGAGCGAACTCGGTCCTCTCCTTTCACGGCTGCAATTCGGCGACACCGCGGCATCCGTGATTGGCGGCGGAGCAGCGCTCGTTTGTTCGGATTTTCGGGTCAGAGATAACGGCATCAGCCGCACGATCCTCTTCAACAACGATCTCAACGCTTATCGGCTCGGTCGCATGGTCCGCAGGATCTATGAAATCGAGACCTATCGCGTCATGGCGCTTTTGGGTTTCCCTGAAGCGAGGCGGCTTGGCCCCGTGCTTGGCGGCTACGACCGGAAGCTGGTCGAATTGACCAATCGTCACGTCTCGACCTCCGCAGAAGATCACAAGCGATTGCTCGATGAGATTTCCCAGCTTTCCGCAGAGGTGATCTCGGCAGCGGCGCAGACGCGCAACCGGTTTGGCGCAACGGCTGCCTATGCCAAGATCGTCGAGGAGCGCATTGCCGAGCTGCGCGAGACCCATGTGCCGGGTTTTCAGCGGTTTGGCGTGTTCGTCGCACGCCGTTTCAAGCCTGCGGTCAGGAGCTGCGAGGCAACCGCATTGCGCCTTGAACAACTGTCGCATGCGACCATGCATCTGATCGATTTGCTCCAGACCCGCATTCAGGTGGAGATCGAAGTCCAGAATGCGGTCCAGATCCAGGCCATGGCCGATCGCGCCGAAACCCAGGTCAAGATCCAGCGCGCGGTTGAGGGTCTCTCGATCATCGCCATCAGCTACTATCTCCTGAGCTTGATCAAGGTTGCGATCGAGACCGCCGATCATGCCGGCCTTCATATCGATCCGATCTACATGCTGATCTCCATTCCTCTGGTGATCGGCGCGGTCGCCCTCGCGATCCTGAGGGTCAGGCACGCGCTGAAGTCTTGACGTCTTCCGAGCTAGCTCGGAGCAACTGCTATCATCACTCGCGGATGATGGGTGAGCCTCGCCTGCGACAAGGGAATTGGGATGAAGACGCGCACGGTGGTTGCGATCGCATCAGTTCGGATGAGGTTCAATAGATATCTCTAATATTGCGCTGCGATATCTATTCTTTGGCGCTCTGTCCGATAAAATTATTAATTTCCGAGAAATAATCCCGGAGTTTTCTTCATGGCTAGAAGTTATATTCACATTGATGCTGATCTCCACACCTGGAGATACTGATTGTTAATCAAGACTATCTAGCCTCTTCAAGATACAAGCGGCCTGGATTGTTGTTTGCCGCTTGCGGAATATTATTTCTGTCAGAGGCACGCGGGGGGCGCGCCGCGCGATCGCAACGCCACCCAATAAGGTGGTGATATGATTTTGAAATCCGCAACTAGCCGTAATATCTTTTCCGTCGCCGCATGCGGCGTCATCGCGACGGTGGCCGCTTCCGCCATCCTGTTTGATTCCGCTTATACGACCGTTCGCCAATCGAGCCTTGACCAGATGCGGCAGATCGCCAGCACCACCGCGGCCGGATCGGAAAAGACCCTTGGCGCCGCGATCGCCGTCGTCAATTCGCTGGAAACCGTCCTTGCAACCATGAAGGAGGCGGGCGACGCGAACCGGGCGACCGCCGACGCAATCCTGAAGAACATGCTGGTGAGCAACCCGACGGCGCTTGGCGTCTGGACGGGTTGGGAACCGAATGCCTTCGATGGAAAAGACAAGGATTTCGTCGGTAAGGAGGGCCATGACGCCACCGGGCGCTACATTCCCTATTGGGTTCGCAGCGGCGGCCAGATCACCCATGTTCCCCTCGCGGACTATACCGTATCGGGCGCCGGCGACTATTATCAGCTGCCCTTCGCCCAGCAAAGGACCGTTGTCATCGAGCCCTATTCCTACGCGATCGATGGCAAGCAGGTGCTGATGACCTCCATTGCCCAGCCGATCATGATCGGCGGAAAGCCTGTGGGTGTCGCCGGCCTGGACATGGCTCTCGACGACGCTCAGAAAGCCATATCCGCGATCCATCCGATGGGGACGGGCTTCATGAGCCTCGTTACCTCCGGCGGCGGCATGATCAGCCATCCCGATGCGGCGCTCATCGGAAAGAACATCAAGGATGGCGGTGCCGAGACCACCGGTTGGGACCAACTGATCGCCAATCCTGGCACGGAGCGGGAAATCACGCGTGCGGACGGCGCGACCTACTTTGCCGTCGCCGAGCCGGTGAAGCTGACCGACGCGATATCATGGTACGCGATCGTTGCGGTTCCAAAAGCTACAGTTTTCGCGCAGGTCAATACGGTTGTCAGAAATGCCATCGCGGTCACCTCGATCGCGACCGTTCTCCTCGGTCTTGCCGGCTGGCTGATCGCCCGACGCTTCATTCGCCGCATCGAGAACGTCATCGGCGAAACCGACCGGATTGCTAATGGCGATTTGAACGTCGCGCTTAGGGATCGCGAGGCTCGCGACGAAATTGGCGACCTCTCCCGTTCCCTGTACATCCTGCTGGAAAACAATCGCGAAAAGGTCCGGCTGGAAACGGAGGCTGAGGCCAGCCGCTCTGCCCAGGAGGCCGAACGGGCGGAGCGTGCCCGCATCAACGACGCCCAGGAGGCGGAAGTGAAATTCGCCGTCGGCGAGCTTGCCGCCGGGCTCGTGCAGCTTTCGGACGGAAACATGACCGTGCGGCTCGATCAGCCATTTACCTCGGCGCTCGACGAAATTCGTGGCAATTTCAATACCTCCGTCGAGAAGTTGCAGGCGGCGATGATCTCCTTCTCGGAAAATGCCTCGGTGATCCAATGCGGATCGGAGGAGATCCGCACCGGTGCAGATGACCTGGCGAAGCGAACGGAGCAACAGGCGGCTTCGGTCGAAGAGACGGCCGCGGCGCTCGAGCAGATCACGACCTCGATCAAGGATTCGACGACCCGCGCGGAAGAGGCTGCGGCGCTGGTCGGCCGTACCAAGGAGAACGCCGAGCGGTCTGGTCAGATCGTTCATAGTGCGGTCGAAGCCATGACCGGTATAGAACAGTCCTCGCAGTCTATTTCCAATATTATCGGCGTTATCGACGACATTGCCTTCCAGACCAACCTCCTGGCGTTGAATGCCGGCGTCGAGGCGGCCCGTGCCGGTGAAGCCGGTAAGGGCTTTGCGGTGGTCGCTCAAGAAGTTAGAGAGCTGGCGCAGCGCTCCGCCACGGCGGCAAAGGAAATCAAGGCGCTCATTCACTCGTCGGGCGATCAGGTCAAGAAAGGCGTCAGCCTTGTCGGCCAGACCGGAGAAGCGTTGCGGGCGATCGTTCAGGAGGTTCAGTCGATCGACAGCAACGTGCAAGCGATCGTGCAATCGGCAAGGGAGCAATCGACAGGGCTGCAGGAGATCAACACCGCGGTCAACCAGATGGATCAGGCCACCCAGAAAAACGCCGCTATGGTCGAGGAATCCAATGCCGCGACCCATACGCTCGCGAGCGAGGTTTCGTCACTGTCCGCACGCCTTGGCCAGTTCAAACTGGATCATGCCGGAGGAAAGGTTGTTTCGCTGGCGACCTCTTCTCGCGGGGGAACTGAAATGCCTGCCAGGGCTGCCGCAGCGCCCGGCAGAGGCGTGCACCTTTCCGGCCAAAGGGCGCTCAGCGAGAAGCTCCGCTCCGCTTTCGGCAAGACGTCGGCCGCGCCAAGCCCTACATGGGAGGACTTCTGAGGCCGAACTGGCCACCGCACAACAGAGACTGCGTCCGGCGGCCGTTCGGCATCACCGTCGCCGGCATATTCATTCGTTAAAGAGGGCAAACTCTGTGAACGCCAAGTCTCCTGGCGCTGGCAGGCTGGGGCCCTTGAAATATTTTGGCCCGATTTCGGCAAAATAGCGTCCGATTAGTCCCGGGACCGGCGCCCGCGCATCCACCAGGCAGAAGATCATGCCTTTGCGCAGCAGGTATCGTCCAAGCGCGCCGGCACATTGGCTGAGGTCGGCGTGCGATCGGCAATAGATAACCTGACTGGCGGGAACGAGGCCTCTGAGCACCCGGCGTGTCTTGAACACGAACGGATTGACCGAGCCATCGGTAATGCAGATCATCGCATCGCACCCAAGAGCGGCATGGTCTAAAAGGATACGACGCTCGTGGCTCGGCAATTGGTTCAGTTCCGGTGTCTCGGGCCGTACGCTTACCACGCGGGTCCGTGCGTGCACGTGGCTCAATATCGGCAGGAAGGCGTGCTGTCCGTCGGCAAAGCGCTGGAATCGCAATGCCTCGACAACCCTGCGGGTTACCGGGGCGGGTGTCACGCTCAGAAAGGTAACATCCCGGTGGCGCAGGGCGGCCATAATCAATTTGCCCGCATAGGCCCGAAAATCCGGGTCGACCGTCCAGCTCGAGAGATTGCAGCGGATGGACTCCCCTTCCGCACCGGCGTGTCTGAAGTAGAGTGTCAACATCACCCCGACAATGTCTCCGGCGTGATCAAGGATGAAGCCGTAACGCGGAAAGTCACCAACCACCGGTCGATCTTCAATGCGGTTGAGTGCATTCTCCCAATATTGGTGGGAGCGATCCGGGAAACCTCGTTGCAAGCACTCGATAACAGCTTGCCAATCAGCCCTCTCGATGGGACGGCAAACGAGCCCCTCGGGCATTGTTCCCAAAACACTCACGCGAACGCCTCCACTCTGTCTACGGAATTTTACAAATTTAGCGCCCCTCCAAATTATTAATCTTGCAATTTTAGTCAATTATTAATCAATATTTTTCTGCAATATTATTTTGTCATGAAGACGTGTCGTCTGATGGGCAGTGACATTGTCTTTCCACATGGCTGATTTTACTTTGGCGAGATATTTATACTGACTTATATATCATAGGTAGCGCAACTAACGAGCCGGATCTCGAAAGTATATCGGCGGCTTTTGTATCCGAGCCGTCTTCATCTGCGAGGGTGTCAATTTCTGGTTCGGGAAAGTGCTCTGATACGAATGTCACCGTCCCGCCGGCTTTGGGGCGGTCTGGCGGCCTCTGCGGCGTCTGCCGGATCGTTCAGGTCGATGAAACGCGCCTGGGCAGGCTGACGATCGCCGCCAACGATATTGCTGCTGCGGCGGCGACATAAAGGCCGGGAGCGTAGAATCCGATCGATGTACTTCCAAGCCAGGTCAGGGCTGCTGGGGCAAAACCGCCAAAGATGGTGACGGCTGCATTATAGGCGAGCGACATGCCAGTCGAGCGGATTCGGGTCGGGAATACCTCGGCAAGGGTAGCGGGTGCCACGCCGACGAAGCCGGCAACCATGATGCAGAACAAGCTTTGCACTATGACGAGGGTCGTCAGCGTCGGCGTCGCCTGCAGCCACAGGATCAGCGGATGGACGGTGACCAGCATGGTTAGGGCGGCAACGCTCAGTGTCAGCCGGCGGCCGATATGATCTGAGATGGTGCCTGCGGCGACGCAGCCCCCGGCTAGGAACAGGTTGCCGATGAGCGATGCGGTGAACGCCTGCGAACCGGTGAAGCCAAAGGCTCGCTGCACGAAGATCGGCATGTAGATTATCAACACATAGACGCAGACAGCCCATAGCACCGAAAACGCCGTGCCCTTCACAAGAGCGCCGAAATAATCCGTGAAAATCGTCTTGAGCGGGAGGCTTGGTGCCGTTGTTTCCATGGCGGCATATTCGGCCTGAAATGCCGGCGTCTCGTCCAGAGTCCGACGCAACAGCAGGCCAACTGGAGCAATCAGAAGGCCGATGAAGAAGGGGATGCGCCAGCCCCAATCGCCGATTTCCTGTTCCGTCAGAAGGGAAGTGACCGCGAATGCGACCAGTGCTCCCAGTATGTTGGAGAGCGCCATGCTTGCCTGCAGCCAGGAGGCATACTTGCCCTTCTTCTGCGGCGGTGCATGCTCGACGAGGAAGGCCGCTGCTCCGCCTATCTCGCCGCCGGCCGAGAAGCCTTGCAGAATGCGGCCGGCGAGGATGATCAGGGGGGCGCCAAGGCCGATTGCGGCATAAGTCGGAGCGGCGGCTATCAGCAGTGTACCTGCGGCCATGATCATGATCGTCAGAAAGAGTGCGGCCTTGCGTCCGGCGCGATCACCGTAGACGCCGATGATGACCGCGCCCAGCGGGCGGATCATGAAACCGAGTCCGAAGGCGAGGAACGCCTTTACAAGCTCGATGGTTTCGCTGCCGCCTGGAAAGAAATTCTTGGCAATATAGACCGCGAAAAGCGCATAGATCGTGAAGTCGTACCATTCAAGCGCATTGCCGATCGATGCCGCTGCGATTGCTCTGCCGGGCGAACGAGCGGCCTTGGCGGGCGCAGACGGGTCGTATCGATCTATCGTGGTCACGGTTTCTTCCCCCGGGGTCGGCTGCTTCTGGCATAAGGTCGAGATTATTTCACGTCGTCGCAAGAACCCGCAGAATAGCCGGACCATCATGATAGTGCTGACGCAACATTCGGATGAGATTCCGATGTCGCGATTGAGCTGAAACTATCATGTGGATTGTTGCTAGCAAGAGCCACGTTGACTTCTGGTTGCTGGAAACGACGCTGAAGTCACGGTCATTTCAAGATCGATGCCGACGGCGAAGCGCACATCACGAGCCCCCCGGGAATTGCTCCGGCCTTTCGCCGCTCGTGCGCTGAAGCAACGTCCGCAATCTTCGTCCGTTCACAATCCGAAGTGTGGGAAGCTTAGAGCTTCGCCGGTGCCGATGGTAGCGCTGTTCTGCCGGTTGAGCATGGCGCGGAACTCGGTTTCAGGAACGGGCGGGCTGAAGTAGTAACCCTGGCTCTCCGAACAGCCGGCCCTGATGATCATCTCGAGCTGGGTCTGTGTCTCGACGCCCTCCGCCGTGGTCAGCATATCGAGATTACGGCCGAGCGTGGCAATAGACTGGACAATGGCAAAGCTGTCTGGCCGGTTTTCCAGATTGCTCACGAAACTGCGGTCGATCTTGAGCTTGTCGAAGGGGAAACGCTGCAGATAGTTCAGCGATGAGTAACCGGTGCCGAAATCGTCGAGTGCGATGGTCAGGCCGAGCGAACGCAACCTGTTGAGCACTTCCAGATTGGCGGCATTGTCCCGCAAGAGGACCGATTCTGTAATTTCCAGTTCCAGCCGCCGTGCGTCGAATTCCGTCAGCTCCAGCACCGACTTGACCGTATCGACCAGATCAGTTTGGCGGAACTGGACCGGGGAGAGGTTGACCGAAACCCGCACGTCATTAGACCAGTTCAGGGCATCTCGGCAGGCCTGCTGCAACACCCATTTGCCGAGCGCGTCGATGAAGCCGGTTTCCTCCGCCAGGGGGATGAACTCCGCTGGCGGAATCAGTCCGCGTTCAGGATGGCGCCAGCGCAAGAGTGCCTCGCTGGCGACGATCCTGCGCGTCTTGAGCGAAATCTGCGGCTGATAATGGACCTCGAATTGTCCAAGCTTGATGCCGTGGCGCATATCCGCTTCCAGATTGCGACGGTTCTGCAGCTGTTCTTCCATCTGAGGGGAGAAGACGCGGTAGACACCCTTGCCATCGGCCTTGGCCTGGTACAGCGCCAGGTCGGCATTCTTCATCAACTGGCCGGTGCTTCCACCGTCGCGCGGCGCGACTGCGATGCCGATACAGGTGCTGACGACGATCTCGTTGCCATCGATGCGGTAGGGACGACTGATGCCTGCTATGAGACGCTCCGAGAGGGCGCGCGCGCTGTCGAGCGTGGAATCGAGACATGTATGCAGCACGGCGAATTCATCGCCACCCAGTCTCGCCACGATATCATGGCGTGATGCGGTGTTGCGCAGTCGACCGGCAACCTTGCGCAGCAATATGTCGCCGACCGGATGGCCGAGCGTGTCGTTGACTTCCTTGAAACGATCGAGATCGAGATACAGTATGGTGAACAATTGGCCGCCGGATGCTAATCCACGTAGTGCGTGGCCGACGCTTTCCCAGAACAGCAACCGGTTGGGCATGTCGGTCAGTGCGTCGTGATGGGCCATATGCACCACACGGTCCTGCGCGCGATGGCGCTCCGTGACATCTTCGAACGTACAAACCCAGCCACCTTCCCCCGTCGGTTCATGCGATACCGCCAGCACCATCCCGTTTTCAAGGTGATGGATATGGTCGCTGAGCACCGCGATATCGTTCCGGGTACGGGGCCGGTCGCCGGCGCGGCCGCGCATTCCGCCGGTCGCCAATCCGGGGGGTAGCAATTCCGGTGCGATGAGATCGGCAAGTGGCGTACCGAGCCTTGCTCTGATTTCGTCCAGCCCGAACAGCGCCAGGAAGCGGGGATTGTGAACGATGACGCGGTACTGGTCATCGAGTAGGCAAAGGCCCAGCGACATGGCCTCCATCGCCGCATCGAACCGAGCATTTTGCAAAGCGAGGGTCTGTTCCTTGGCCTGTAGGATTTTCTGAGCCCGGCCCAAAAGGCCATTGTGAATGAGTAGCAGCAGGATCAGCAGGCAACCGCCGATGAGCATGCCGACGGTGACCCAGGTCAGGGCCAGCTGCAGGCCGAGGAGACCGCGCCGGTCTTCGGCAATGCGTGCCGAATACCACATGTTACTGTCGCTGGAGAGCCGCGCCAGCTTGGGATAGATCGGCTCCAGGATCTCGAGGATACGCGCCGGCGTGCCGGGCACGGAAAGCTTGTCGAGTAACGGCCTGGTCTGGTTGAGTGCATCCTCGAGATCGTTGAGGGTCTCGCCGATGCGCGGATTGGATTGCACGAACTTCTCGACCCCGTTGGACCGCAGGGTCTTGAGGCGATTGACGACAATGTCGAAGCGCAGTCTGACCTCATGGGCGTCGACGTTGCCGTCGCTCATGCCCATGGCGCTGACACGCTGCTCAAGCCGGGTAAATTCGCTTGGAGCTTGGGCTATCGTCCACGTGATATTGCCCAGGCCAACATCTTGCAGTGCGGTCTGGCGCTGGAAGACCAAGGCGGAAATATAGATCGCCGAGGTGATGAAACCCAGGATCACAATTGTCAGCGCTGTGCGAAGGTAGCGCATGCGGTCCGATGGGGTTTATTTGACGGAGATTGCCTTGACCTGCCACACGGCGCGACCGTGATAGGGCTGTCCTTGCAAGATGGGATTGCTGTCGAACGGATACATGACGAAGAACGGACCTTGGTCGTCGATCGGCATGTAGTTTCCATTGCGTTTGACGGCGAGGATCGTGCCGAACTTGGCGAAATCGCTGGTCGGAATATCGACGCTATAATCGTTCAGGGCGATGATCGTGGCCGTCGCGCCTTGAGCCTTGGCCTTTTCGAGCAGCAGCGCCATCGGCACGCCTTCGAAATTGACGACGCCGTCGTTCCAAGGCGTCGAAGTCTTGATCGAGACGAGGCCCATGGCCTCAAGCTGATTTCGATCGAAGGTCACCGATCCTGATGAACTTGTAATTGTCACGGACGGTACGTCTTGTGCAAGCGCGGGCGCGACGAACGCGGCAAAGATTGCAAAGGCGATGGAGGCGAGAAGACGCATTGGCGGTCCGATGCTTTCGGGGTATGGGCCTTGCCCGTTCTATTTCCAGCCTGCGCAGCTAGCTGTTAAAGATCGGTTAAGGTCAGTAGGTAAATGGAAACAAACTTAACAATTCAAGGTCGGTTGCGACATTACCGCGGCCTAACAGGTCTCTTTCCTGCCCGGTGAGATCGCGATCGTGTGCCACTGGTCCGCACCCTTGCTGTCAAGCCGATGTGTGCCGATTTGGATTTTCTCGGCGGCTTCGGCGAGTTTAAACGCTGTGATTTTTCTCCCCATCAATCATACCGAAGAAGCGCGCTCACCGGATCAAAGTGACTGACGCGACGGCGCTGTTTCCTTGTTACCCTTCGATAATGAGGAAGTGCAACAAATTCATGATAGGCACCACGGCTTAACTGCCCGCAGCGGTTGGCCTTGTCCATCGAAAAGAGAGCTCGGTATCCCGGGGATCGCGGGCCTGTCGGACCGGAGCGTCAAGTGGCGCCCCATGCAAGGCACAACCTGCTCAATTGGTAAGCGGATGATTTAATTCAGGAGGATCGCACGGAAGTCGTTGACGTTCGTGCCGGTTGGGCCACTGACGAAGAGGTCGTCAAGAGCGGCAAAGGCCGACCAACTGTCGTTGCGCCCCAGGAATTCGGCCGCGTTCTTTTCCAGATCGGCAAGCCGCGAAACTGTGTCGCCGTCGGCAAAGGCGCCGGCATTGTTCTCCGAGCCGTCGATGCCGTCCGTATCGGCGGCGAGCGCCGAGATACCTTTTTGACCCGAAATGGCGCAGGCGAAGGAGAGCAGGAACTCGCTGTTGCGGCCGCCCTTGCCCTTGCCCCGGATCGTTACGGTTGTTTCTCCGCCCGAGAGCAGGAGCATGGGGCCTTGCGTCGCCAAACCGCGATGCGAGATCTTTGCCACGATCGCCGCATGTTGACGACCGACCTCCGCCGCTTCGCCTTCGATCGCGTCGGAGAGCACGATGGTTTCGACACCGGCCTTGCGCGCGACCTCTGCGGCGGCGTCCAGCGCGATCGCTGCCGAGGCGACGAGTTTGACCTCGTTGCGGGCGAAACGAGGGTCCGATGGCAACGGCGGCTCGTCGTTGCCGTCCTTGAGATGGCGCATCACCACCTCAGGCAGATCGAGCTCGTAGCGCTCTATGATTTCAAGTGCATCGGCGCGGGTCGCCGCATCGGCAATCGTCGGGCCGGAGGCGACGAGGGCGGGGTTATCGCCCGGAATATCGGAAACGACGAGAGAGACGACGCGGGCCGGATAGGCGAGGGCGGCGAGCCGCCCTCCCTTGATGCGTGAGACTTGCTTGCGCACGGCGTTCATGGCGCTGATCGGCGCGCCGGAAGCAAGCAATGCCCGATTGACGGCGATCTCGTCGGCAAGCGTCAGATCGCCGGCGGGAGCCGGCAACAGCGCTGAGCCGCCGCCACAGACGAGCGCGACGACCAGATCGTCTTCGGTGAGATTGCTCACGGCCGCCATCAGCCGTTCGGAGGCAAGCAGGCCGCTTTCATCCGGCACGGGATGGGCGGCTTCGAGAACCTCGATACGCTCGCAAGGAACGGCATAGCCGTAACGTGTCACGATGACGCCTGAGAGCGGCGCATTCCACAGACGCTCGAAGGCGCGTGCCATCTGCGCCGCTCCCTTGCCGGCGCCGATCACCACTGTCCGGCCCTTCGGCCTGTCCGGCAGATGGGTGGCAAGTGCCTTGTCCGGATCGGCCGCAGCAACGGCTGCATAGAAGAGCTTTTCCAGAAAGGCGCGGGGATCGGCAATGGTCGGCATCGGGTTACTCACATATTACGCGACGGGGTGGTTCGCCATGCGCTCCAGCGCCTTGACGAGGCCGGAATGGTCGAGCCCGCTATCACCATTGGCGGCGCACTGATTGAAGAGCTCCTGCGTGGCGGCGGTGTTGGGCAGCGAGACGCCAAGCGCCTTTGCGCCCTGCAGCGCAAGGTTCAGGTCCTTCTGGTGCAGTGAGATGCGGAAGCCCGGCTCGAAGGTCCGCTTGATCATGCGCTCGCCATGCACTTCGAGAATGCGTGAGGAGGCAAAGCCGCCCATAAGGGCCGAGCGGACACGGGCGGGATCGGCACCGGCCTTCGAGGCGAACACAAGGGCTTCAGATACCGCCTCGATCGTCAGTGCGACGATGATCTGGTTGGCGACCTTGGTGACCTGGCCATCGCCGCAATCGCCAACGAGCGTGATGTTCTTGCCCATCAGCTGGAAAAGCGGCAACGCCCGTTCGAAGCTTGGCTCTGAGCCGCCGGCCATGATCGAGAGCGAAGCATTCTTGGCGCCAACTTCGCCGCCGGAGACAGGCGCGTCGATATATTCGGCGCCGGTCTCACGAACTCTCCTAGCGAATTCCTTTGTCTCGATCGGCGAGATCGAGCTCATGTCGATGACGAGCTTACCTTTCGAAAGACCATAGGCAACCCCATTCTCTCCGAAGAGCACATCCTTGACCTCAGGCGTATCCGGCAGCATCAGGATGATGATGTCGACCGTTTCGGCAAGTGCCTTCGGCGTCTCGACGAATTGCAGGCCGTGGTCGAGCAGTTCCTGGCGCGGCGGAATGGAAAACTTTGATGTGACGACGATGTGGCCGGCGTCCTGCAGATGCCGTGCCATGGGGGTTCCCATGATGCCGAGGCCGATAAATCCGATATGTGCCATGGTTGTTAGCTCCTGATATTGAGAATGGCTGCGCCTTCGGCGTGGCGGCCAGCTGCGGCAAACCAGCCGAGCCCCGCCGCAGTCGTGGTGCGTGGCTTGTACTCGCAGCCCATCCAGCCGTCGTAGCCGAGCGCATCGAGCGCGTTGAAGACAAAGGGATAGGCGATCTCGCCGGTGCCCGGCTCGTTGCGACCGGGATTGTCGGCAAGCTGCACATGCGCAATCTGCGCCTGGTGCTTCTTGAACGTCCCGATCAACTCGCCCTCGGTGCGCTGCTGATGGTAGAGATCATATTGAATGAACAGATTGTCGCTGCTGACTTCGGCGATGATCGAAGCCGCCTGGTCCGGCGTATTAAGGTAGAATCCCGGAATGTCGAAGTGGTTGATCGGCTCGATCAGCAGACGGATTCCGTGTTTGCCCAGTTCTGTCGCGGCATATCTGAGATTGGCGACGAAGGTGGTGCGCAACAACTCATCGGGCACGCCGGCCGGCGCGATGCCAGAGAGGCAATTGATCTTGTTGCAGCCGAGCGTCGTTGCATAGTCGATCGCGGCGGTAACGCCGCGGCGGAATTCGTCGGTGCGATCTGGCAGGATCGCGATCCCCCGCTCGCCGGCGGCCCAGTTGCCGGCCGGCAGGTTGTGAAGTACCTGCGTCAGGCCATGGCGATTGAGTTCGGTGCGTAGTACCTCCTTCGCAAAATCGTAGGGAAAGAGATACTCGACACCCTCGAAGCCAGCCTTGGCGGCCAGGGCGAAGCGATCCAGAAACGGCGCCTCGGTGAATAGCATGGTCAGATTGGCCGCAAATTTCGGCATTGTGTTCCTCCTTTAATCGAGCAGGGCGAGGATCGCGGTCGGGGCATCCTCGCCGCGTTCGGCAAGCTCCTCGAACTCGACGACTGCATTGATGTCGGCACCCATGGCGATGTTGGTGACGCGCTCGAGAATGAACTCGATGACGACGGGAACCTGGTGTTCGCTCATGAGCTGCTGCGCCGTCGTGAAAGCCTCCTGGAACTCGTTCGCGCTGCGAACGCGGATCGCCTTGCAGCCGAGGCCTTCGGCAACTGCGACATGATCGACGCCATAGCCCGGCTCGGCATTGTCGGTGGCATTGATGTTGTCGAAGGCGAGGCTGACCTCGAAATCCATGTTGAAGCCGCGCTGGGCCTGGCGAATGAGACCGAGATAGGAATTGTTCACGACCACATGCAGGTAGGGAAGCTTATGCTGTGCGCCGACTGCAAGTTCCTCGATGAGGAACTGGAAGTCGTAGTCGCCGGATAGGGCAACGATCGGGCGGTCCGGATCTGCGGCGCGCACGCCAAGAGCTGCCGGCAGCGTCCAGCCGAGTGGACCGGCCTGGCCGCAATTGATCCAGTTGCGCGGCTTATAGACATGCAGGAATTGTGCGCCGGCGATCTGGCTAAGTCCGATCGTCGAAACGTAGCAGGTGTCGCGATCGAAAGCCTTGTTCATTTCCTCGTAGACGCGCTGAGGCTTCAAAGGCGTCTGGTCGAAATGCGTCTTGCGTAGCATGGTGCGCTTGCGCTCGCGGCATTCTTCCGCCCAGGCCGACCAGTCGCGCAGCTTGCCTGCAGTCTTCCATTCTGTGGCGACGTCGAGGAACAACTTCAGTGCGGCACCTGCATCCGAGACGATGCCGAAATCCGGAGCGAAGACACGGCCGATCTGCGTCGGCTCGATATCGACATGCACGAAGGTGCGGCCCTCGGTATAGGTCGGAACGTTGCCGGTATGGCGATTGGCCCAGCGATTGCCGATGCCGAGAACGAAATCGGAGGCAAGCAGCGTGGCATTGCCGTAGCGATGCGAGGTCTGCAGCCCGCACATGCCGGCCATCAGCGGATGATCGTCCGGGATTGTGCCCCAGCCCATCAGGGTCGGGATGACCGGAACGCCGGTGATCTCCGCGAACTCGACCAGCAGGTCGGAAGCATCGGCATTGATGATGCCGCCGCCGGCAACGATCAATGGCCGCTCAGCTGCGTTCAGCATGGCGAGAGCTTTTTCCGCCTGTGCCCGCGTTGCCGATGGCTTGTAGGGTTCGAGCGAGGCGTAGGTCTCGATGTCGAACTCGATCTCGGCGACCTGGACGTCAACAGGCAGATCGATGAGGACCGGGCCAGGGCGACCGGAGCGCATTGTATGGAATGCCTTTTGGAAGACATAAGGGACGAGCGCCGGTTCCATGACGGTAACGGCCCATTTGGTGACCGGGGCAGCGATCTTGGCGATATCGACAGCCTGGAAATCTTCCTTGTCGAGGCGGGCGCGTGGCGCCTGGCCGGTTATGCAGAGGATCGGGATCGAGTCTGCCGAGGCCGAATAAAGGCCGGTGATCATGTCGGTGCCGGCAGGCCCTGACGTTCCGATGCAGACGCCGATATTGCCCGCGCGGGCGCGGGTATAGCCCTCGGCCATATGGCTTGCGCCCTCGACGTGACGGGCAAGCACATGGCGGATCGAGCCGCGCGCTTTCATCGCCGAGTAGAAGGGGTTGATCGCTGCACCTGGAACGCCGAAGGCGCAATTGATGCCTTCCTTCTCCAGAACCAGCACTGCAGCATCGACTGCTCGCATCTTCGCCATGGGAATTCCTCCGTTTCTGGATCGAAGGTATCGCATGTACCACCAAGCGCAATCATAAAATGGAAATCAATCCCATTCTGTGGAAATAAACATTTTCAACAAAACTGGAACAATCGAAGCGAAGCGGATATGTCATGAAGCCAAAGCAGGCGGCGTCAAATGGCGTGGCGCGGGTTTGATCGGGAATGGGCATCGTGGCGGAAAATCGGGAAAAGACGAGGGGCAGGCCGGGCCGGAAGCCGGCGGAGAATGCTGCAGCCTCGTCCGTACAGGTGCTCGATCGCAGTTTGAAGCTGCTGGAGCTGGTGGCCGAAGCCGACGGCGCTGTCTTGACTGACCTTGCAGATCAATCAGCCATGGCACCTTCCACCGTGCACCGACTACTGACCTCTCTAGCCCAGCACGGCATGGTCGCGCATGACAGCGAAACCGGCGCCTGGACGATCGGGGTCAAAGCCTTCGAGATCGGAACGGCCTATTTACGCTTCCGCAAGCTCGGCACGATCAGCCGGCCTTTCCTCAAACAACTGATGGAGGCATCTGGCGAGACCGCCAACATCGCCATCGAGGAGGATGGCGATGTCGTCTTCATCTCCCAAGCGGAAAGTCATGCGCCGATGCGTGCCTTCTTCCGCCCCGGAAGGCGCGGACCGATCCATGCTTCGGGGATCGGCAAGGCGATCCTTTCCACATGGGCGAACAGCCAGATCGAGGCCTTGCTCGGGGGCCGTTCGCTGCAGCATTTCACTGATAAGACCCGCGACACGTTGCCCATGCTGATCAGGGATATGGATGAGATCCGCTCGCGCGGCTGGTCGATCGATGACGAGGAACACACGCTCGGCATGCGGTGCGTGGCGGCGCCGATCTTCAACGAGTATGGCGAGGCCATTGCCGGCATCTCGATTTCAGGGCCGGCCGTGCGGCTGCCGGACGAAAAGGTCGCTGCCCTTGGCCCGATTGTGCGGACGGCAGCGGAAGAATTGACGAAGGTGATGGGCGGACGGATGAAGCGAAGCTGAACGCCTTCGCCGCCATCTCCTATCCGGAAACGACGGCGTCGACAGTCCACCGCACAAGTGGCTCAGGCGAGCTGCAATTGCTCGCGTGCGATCGTGTCCGCCTTCTTGACCTTGGTCTTCATTGCCTTGCCGGCGACGTAGACTTCTGTAACGCAGCGATCGTCGCCCATGGTCTGCAGGATGAAGAGTTCTTCGGCCAATGAGGTCGCGGTGCGCATGCGGAATTCCATGGCCGACTTGGCGCTGGAATCAAGCACGACAATATCGGCATCAGCACCCGCCTGCAGCGAGCCGATCTGATTTTCGAGACCGAGCGCCAGCGCGTTGCCGCGTGTCATGCGATAGAAGGAGTTGAACGGCGTCAGCCTCTGCCCCTGCAGGTGCAGCACCTTGTAGGCCTCATCCATGGTTTCCAGCATCGAGAAGCTGGTGCCGGCGCCGACGTCAGTCGCAACCGACCAACGCGCTCCAAGCCTGTCGAATTGCGCGGCGTTGAAGAGCCCGGAGCCGAGGAAGAGGTTCGAGGTCGGGCAGAAGACACCGACCGCGCCGGTTTCCGCCAACACCGCCACTTCCCGTTCGCTCATATGGATGCAATGGCCGAGCAGCATGCGGTCGTTCAGCAGGTCATAGCGAGCATAGATATCCGTATAGTCCTTCGCCTCGGGATAGAGAGAGGTGGCAAAGGCGATCTCGTCCCGATTCTCGGAGAGATGTGTCTGGACGTAGCAATCCGGATGCTCCGCGACGAGCGCCTTGCTCATCTCCATCTGCTCCGGTGTCGAGGTGATGGCAAAGCGCGGGCTGATGGCATAATGCGCGCGGCCGCGGCCGTGCCATTTCGCAATCAGCTGCTTGGTTTCGTCATAGCCGCGCTGTGGCGTGTCGCGCAGCGCGTCCGGCGCATTGCGATCCATCATTACCTTGCCGCCGATCATGCACATGCCGCGCGCCTCGGCAGCCGCAAAATAGGCGTTGACGCTTTCGGGATGTACCGAGCAATAAGCAACCGCCGTCGTGGTGCCGTTCGACAGCAGCAGTTCGTCCATGAAGCGGTCCGCCACTTCGGCTGCGTGCGCGGCGCGGGAGAATTTCTGCTCCTCGACGAAAATATAGGTGTTCAGCCATTCAAGCAGCTGGGCGCCGTAGGAAGCGATCGCCTGCGTCTGCGGGAAATGAAGGTGTGTGTCGATCAGACCGGGCAGGATGAGGTTCGGGCGGTGGTCGGCGATCGCGACACCGGCATCTGCCAGCTTGCGAATGTCATTGTACAGACCGATGTCCACGATCTTGCCGTCACGGACGAAGATCGCGCCGTCCTCGATATAGCGATAGGACGCTGTATCGTCGATCCCTTGCGGTTCGGCAAGGAAGGTGAGCACACGGCCACGGATCAGGACTTCACTCATTGGGTCTTCTCCCCATTGATGGCACTTTCGTACCAGGAGACGAGCAGTCGGCGCTCCTCGTCGGTAATGTGCGAGGCATTGGCCGGAGGCATGGCGTGGCTGCGGCCGGCCTGCAGGTAGATCTCGCGCGCATGGGCGGCGATATCGCGGTCAGTCTCGAAGACGACGCCCTTGGGAGGGGCGATAATGCCATCCCAGCTCGGCTCCTTCGCATGGCACATGGAACAGCGTCCCATGATCGTATCGCGAACCTTCGGGAAGGCCTGCGCCGTAACGAAGGGCTGCTGGGTCGCGGAGATCTTCGTTGTCGGTTCGCCCGTCAGGATCTTCGGCACCGTGGAAAGCCACATGATGATGATGAAGAGGATGACGGTGATCAGCCAGGTCCAGGTCGGATTGCCGGCATTGGCATGGCGGGTGTTGAACCAGTGGCGGATCGTGACGCCCATCAGGAAAACGAGCGAGGCGATGATCCAGTTGAACTGCGTGCCGAACGCCAGCGGATAATGGTTCGACAGCATCAGGAACAACACGGGCAGCGTCAGGTAGTTGTTGTGTGTCGAACGCTGTTTGGCGATCCGGCCGTATTTCGGATCGGGCTTGCGGCCGGCGATCAGGTCGGCAACGACGATCTTCTGGTTCGGAATGATGATGAAGAAGACGTTGGCCGACATGATTGTCGCGGTGAAGGCGCCGAGATGCAGGAAGGCGGCGCGGCCGGTGAAGAGGTGCGTATAACCCCAGGCCACCGCGACCAGTATGAAATAGAGCGCGACCATCAGGCGTGTATTGTCGTTGCCGAAGGGCGACTTGCAGATCAGATCGTACATGATCCAGCCGCCCGCGATCGAGCAGAGCGAAATTGCGATCGCCACCGGCTTGGAAACGTCAAGGACGGCCGGGTCGATCATGTAGAGGTCGGCGCCGGCATAGTAGACGAGGCAGAGCATGCCGAAGCCCGAAAGCCAGGTGACATAGCTCTCCCATTTGAACCAGACGAGATGCTCCGGCATATTGGCCGGCGCCACCAGATATTTCTGGATGTGGTAGAAGCCGCCGCCATGGACCTGCCATTCCTCGCCATAGGCGCCCGGCGGCAGTTGCGGGTGTTTCTTCAGGCCCAGGTCGAGGGCGACGAAATAGAATGAGGAACCGATCCAGGCGATTGCCGTGATCACGTGCAGCCAGCGGACGGCGAAGGTTATCCAGTCCCAGGCGATGGCATATTCGTACATGGGAACTCCCTCCCGATCTTCATGGGATTGTTTGCCATCGCTCGATTTTCTCGAAAATCCCGGTTAATCCACCAACACTTTCAAAAAAATCTATAAGATCACCCCCGCTTTGCTCCGCACGGCAATGTGGTAGAAAGAGACCATGTCCTATCTTGATAATGTCCGTGTCTTCGTTCGCGTGGTCGAACTCGGTACTCTCTCTGCGGCGGGGCGCGACCAGCGCGTCACGCCCGCGGTTGCGAGCAATCGTATCAAGGAGCTCGAGCGCCATCTGGGCGTGCGTCTCTTCAATCGCACGACGCGTAAGCTGTCGCCGACGGAGCACGGCCGCGTCTTCTACGAAAAGGCCGTGAAGATTATCGAGGCTGTCAATGAGGCGGAGGCGGCGATCGCCGATCTCTCACGCAATCCGAAGGGGTCGCTGAGAATCACGGCGCCGCTCGGCATCGGCCGGCGGTTGATCGCCTCTGGCATTCCGGAGTTTCACGACAAGTACCCGGATATCGAGGTGCGCGTGCGCCTATCCGACCACAATGTCGATATCCTGGCCGAAGGCGTCGATGTCGCCTTCAAGCTCGGGGTGCTGGAAGATTCTAACCTGCGCATGCGCGGCATCCTCAACTGCGAACGTGTGCTTTGCGCTTCTCCGGCCTATCTCGCGCGCCGCGGCGCGCCGGCGGATGCCGATGCCTTGATTGCCGACAAACACGACTGTCTTTTGCTGCGCTATCCCGGATCGAAGGAATATTACTGGACGCTGATGACGGCGGAAGGACCGCGCAAATTCGAGGTTGCCGGCCCCTATGACAGCGACGACGGCGACGTGCTCACCCAATGGGCACTGGAAGACCGCGGCATCATCAACAAGCCGTTGTTCGAGGTGAAGGCCTATCTGAAGGACGGCAGGCTGACGGAGATCCTGAAGGAGAGCCCACCGGCACCGATCCAGCTCGCCGCCATCTATCCCCACAAGCGTTTCCAGGACCCGAAGGTGCGGCTGATGATCGATTTCATGGCGGAGCGCTGTCAGCGGCTCATCGGCAAACTGCTTGAAGACGTGCCGGCGGCCACAGCTTCGTGACTTGAAGGTCACAGGTTGATCTCCCCTTGAATCACGCCAGCGAACACATATATGACTACCGGTAGTCATATGGAGCGGCGACATGAAGGAAATCCAGCTCAAGGATGCAAAGGCGACGCTTTCGGCCGTGGTCGATCAAGCCGTGGCCGGTGAACCGACCGTGATCACCCGTCATGGCCGAAAGGAAGTCGTGCTGGTTTCCTTCGAGGAATGGCAGCGTGTTTCTAGAGTGCCTGATTTTGCCGATCTGCTTTTGGCTTTTCCCGGCGAGGCAACAGATATTCCCGAGCGATCGCGAAAGCCCGCACGCTCGTTGCGTGAAGACGGCTTCTGATCTTGTATCTTCTGGACACCAATATCGTGTCGGCCAATGCGCCGACCAAGCGTCACATCGGCGTTGACGCATTCGCGAGCTGGATGCGTACGAATAGCGACCGGCTCTATCTCTCGGCAATCACCATTGCCGAGATCGAGGCAGGCATCGCCAAAGCGCTGAGAATCGAGGCGACGACGAAAGCGGAGCAGTTGCGACGCTGGCTCGCGGCGGTGGAGCATTTCTATGCCGGCCGTATCCTGCCGTTCGGCCTCGAAGAGGCGAGACAGGCCGGTCAGATACTTGACCGGGCGCGTGCTCACGACCCTGGCTTCGAGGATATCGCCATTGCCGCGACTGCCGCCGCGCACGGCCTCACGGTTCTGACGGCCAATGAGCGCCATTTCGAGCCGCTTGGCGTGCCGTTCGCCAATCCTCTGAAACAGTTGCCCGCTATCCGATAACAGGTTTTGCCTTGATTGGCTGCTCTGCGGCCGTCCAGGTCAGCGCCGCCGTCATGATCTCGGCGGCGGCAAGCGTTGCGATGACGGCCGGGCGTTTGTCTTTCACAGCCGTCCCGCCGATCGGGCAGATCAGGCGTTCGAAAAGGTCCGCCTGGCCGGTTTCGCGCGACAGCCAGTTGCGGAAGGTGGCGCGCTTCGTCTTGGACCCGATCATGCCGACATAGGCGGCATCCGCGCGCTTGAGCGCTTCGGCGGTGATCAGGAAATCGAGTGCGTGGTCATGGGTGAGGATCACGAAGCTGCTGCCAGCAGGCGCGTCGCGCACCACGGCCTCCGGCATGGCGGTCAGGCAAGTCTCGATGCGCGGCACATTGGAGGCAATCAGTTCCTCTTCGCGCGTATCGACAAGCACGACACGCAGCGGCGCGAGCGACAGCGCCATGGCAAGCGCATCGCCGACATGGCCCGCCCCGAAAACATAGACATGCGGCCGCGCCGCCATTTCCCGGTCGCTGCGGGCGACGAGCTCGTTTGCAAGCTCTGAATTGAGCGCCGTGAAGGCAAGACCCACCCGGCCGCCGCAGCATTGGCCGATCTCCGGTCCGAGCGGCACGTTCATCGGTTCCGCCGCAAGGCCGGAACGCAGTGCCCGGCGCGACTGGTCGATTGCCATATATTCGAGCGTTCCGCCGCCGATGGTCGCAAAGATCGCCCGTTCGGACACCAGCATCCAGGCGTCGGTGTCACGCGGCGCCGAGCCCGCGACCCCGGTGACCTCGACCAGTATCGACGCCGGCTCGCGGCGCAGGAAATCCCGGATATCTTCACGGGCGGCAGGCATGACCTCACTCCTTCCGTGCGGCCTTGAGGCGCTCGATTGCCATCAGCACCCGTTCGGGTGTCGCCGGCGCGTCGAGACGCGGGCAGATTTTGTGGTCGGCGACGCTCGCCACCGCATCCGAAAGAGCATGCAGGACGGCAAGGCCGAGCGGCAGCGGTGGCTCACCGACCGCCTTGGAGCGATGGATCGTCGGCTCATAGGCTTCCGACCAGTCGGTCAGCGCTACATTGAAAATCTTCGGGCGGTCGGATGCAAGCGGGATCTTGTAAGTGGACGGCGCATGTGTTCTGAGCCGCCCCTTGCCGTCCCACCAGAGCTCTTCCGTCGTCAGCCAACCCATCCCTTGAATGAAGCCGCCCTCGATCTGGCCGATGTCGATGGCTTTATTGAGGGAGCGGCCGGTATCGTGCAAGATGTCGGTTCGCTCGACGATGTACTCGCCGGTCAGCGTGTCGATGGAGACTTCCGAGCAAGCAGCCCCATAGGCATAATAGTAAAAGGCGTGGCCGCGGCCAGCCTTGCGATCCCAATGGATCTTCGGTGTCTTGTAGAAGCCGGCAGCCGAAAGCTGGACGCGGGCCATATAGGCCTTCTTGATGAGATCGGAGAAGGACATCTCGGTATCGCCGATGCGTACGCGGTTGGGCAGGAACACCACCTGTTCGCGCGGCACCTGATGGCTTTCCGCCGCAAAGGCGATCAGCCGGTCCTTGATCTGGCGTGCGGCATTCTGTGCCGCCATGCCATTCAGGTCCGCGCCGGAGGAGGCGGCGGTCGGCGAGGTATTCGGCACTTTGGCCGTCGTCGTTGCGGTGATCTTCACCCGGTCGAGGTCGATCTGGAATTCCTCGGCCACGACCTGCGCCACCTTCAGATGCAGGCCTTGGCCCATCTCGGTGCCGCCATGGTTCATATGCACGGAGCCGTCGCTATAGACATGCACCAGAGCGCCGGCCTGGTTCGACTCCGTCTTGGTGAAGGAGATGCCGAATTTGACCGGCGTTAGGGCGATGCCGCGCTTGACGATGCGGCTTCCCGCATTGAACTCGGAAATGGCCCTTCTGCGTCCAGCATAATCGGCGCTTTCCTCCAGTTCCGCGACGATGCGCTGGATGATGCAGTCTTCGACCTTCTGGTGATAGGGGGTAAGGTTGCGCTCACCCTTGACGCCCATCGCGTCGTAGAAATTCAGCTTGCGGATATCGAGCGGGTCCTTGCCGACGGCAAAGGCGACCTCGTCGATGACACGTTCGGCGCCCACCATGCCCTGCGGGCCGCCGAAGCCGCGAAAGGCCGTGTTGGAGACGGTATTGGTATAGAGCGGTGCCGACTTTGCGTGAACATGCGGGAAGAAATAGGCATTATCGCAGTGAAACAGCGCGCGGTCGCCGACCGGGCCTGAGAGGTCGGCGGAAAAGCCGGCACGCAGCGCGAAGGTATAGTCGATCGCAAGGATACGGCCTTCATCGTCGAAGCCGACATCGTAGTCGATGGCGAAATCATGCCGCTTGCCCGTCGCGACCATGTCTTCGTCACGGTCGAGCCGGACTTTGACGGCCCTCTTCAGCTTCTTGGCGGCGATGGCTGCGATCGCCGCGCACTGGTTGGCCTGTGTTTCCTTGCCGCCGAAGCCGCCGCCCATGCGGCGCACTTCGATCGTGACAGCATTGCTCGGCACGCCGAGCGCATGCGCGACCATGTGCTGCGTCTCGCTTGGACCTTGGGTGGAGCAGTAGACGACGACCTCGTCGTCTTCGCCGGGCACGGCAAGCGAGACCTGGCCTTCGAGATAGAAATGGTCCTGGCCGCCGAGCCGCATGCGGCCCTTGACGCGGCGCGGCGCACTCTCGAGATTTTCCGCAGCCTCGCCACGCTTCAGCGTCAGCGGGGTGACGACCTGACGGTGGGTCGAAACGTCGAGATCCCAGATGTCGATATCGGCTGGCAGTTCCTCATATTCGATTTTGGCCAACCGTGCGGCGCGGCGGGCCTGCTCGCGCGTTTCGGCGATCACGCAGAAGATCGGTTGCCCATGAAACTCGACCTTGCCGGCCGCAAGCACCGGATCGTCGTGCATATAGGAAGGAGAGATATCGTTGACGCCAGGCACGTCTTCATGGGTGAGCACCGCAATGACGCCGGGAGCCATGCGGACTGCTTCGAGATCGACGGATTTCAGGATGCCGTGCGCGACGGTCGACAGGCCAAGGCCGGCATGCAGCGTGCCCATCGGCTCGGTGATGTCATCGATATAGACGGCAGTACCGGAGACATGCTTGTGCGCGGAATCATGGCGGGGGCTGGTGTGAACTCCGCCGACAATGGTTTCAGCCTTGAGATCGGACGTGTGCTTGTTCATGGTTACGCGGCCTCATATCTGGACACCTGAGACGGTGCCGCATGGGAGGTGGTCTCCAGGTAGAAACGCAGCAGGAGGTTCTTCGCCGCGAGTGCTCGATATTCTGCGGTGGCGCGCATATCGGTCAGCGGCGCGTAGTCCTCGGCGTAGCTTTCCATGGCCGTCTCCACGGTCTTTTCGTTCCAGGGCTGGCCGAGCAACGCCTTTTCGACGGCGAAGGCCCGTTTCGGCGTTGCCGCCATGCCGCCATAGGCGATCCGGATTTCCGCGACGGTGCCATCGGCCGAGAGCGCCAGACGGAAAGCGCCAAGCGTCGCCGTGATATCCTCATCCCGGCGTTTCGTCACCTTGTAGATGGCGAATTTTTCCTCAGCGGCGGGGATCGGGATATGGACGGCCTCTACGAATTCGCCGGCCTGTCGGTCTTGCTTGCCATAGGCGATGAAGAAGTCTTCGAGCGCAATGGTGCGCCGGACAGAGCCCTTGCGCAAGGTCAGCGATGCGTTGAGCGCGATCAACGCCGGCGGCGTGTCGCCGATCGGCGAACCATTGGCGATGTTTCCGCCGATCGTGCCCATGTTGCGCACCTGCTGACCGCCGATGCGGGTAATCAGCGGGCCAAGCGCCGGGATATGTTGCGAGAGCGTCGTGATCGCTTCCGAATAGGTGACGCCGGCGCCGATCGTGATGGCCCCGTCTTTCAGCCCAATCGACTTCAATTCTTGCAATCCGGCAATGAAGACGACCGGTGTGATGTCGCGCATATGCTTGGTGACCCAGAGTCCGACGTCCGTCGAGCCGGCGACTACCGTTGCCGTCGGCGAGGTTTCGAGAATGGCTGCGAAATCATCGAGGTTGGCCGGCACGATCAGCCGATGGCGCCCCTCTCCGATTTCGACGCGCGCGCCGTCGGCAAGAGCCTTCAGCCGCGCGATCATGGTTTCACGCTCGATAAGCAGAGGATCGTCTTGCGTTCCGCCATAACTGGAAATCGAGCGGGCTGCGCGCAGGATCGGCTCGTAGCCGGTGCAGCGACAGAGATTGCCCTGCAGCGCCGTTTCGATCTGCTGGTCCGTCGGGTTCGGCGTCTGCATCCACAAGCCGTAGAGCGACATGACGAAACCTGGCGTGCAAAAACCGCATTGCGAACCGTGAAAATCGACCATCGCCTGCTGCACCGGATGCAGGCGATCTTCGCCGGTCGCCAGATGCTCGACAGTAACGACATGGCAGCCGTCGAGGGAACCGAGAAAGCGGATGCAGGCATTGACGCCTTCATAGACGAGGCCGCCGGACGGCGTCAGCCGTCCCACGAGCACTGTGCAGGCGCCGCAGTCTCCCTCGGCGCAGCCTTCCTTGGTGCCCTTCAACAAGCGGGAAAGCCGCAGCCAGTCGAGCAGCGTCTGGTCCGGCGCGACATCGCGGAGGGCAACGTCCTCGCCGTTCAAAATGAAATGCAGTTCGGAACGGATTGCAGCGACCGTCATCGTTCAGCTCCCGCGATAGGTGGAATAGCTGTAGGGCGAGAGCAGCAGCGGGACATGGTAATGCGCACTCTCGTCGGCGAGGCCGAAGCGGATCGGAACAATATCCAGAAACATGGGAGCATCGCCGGAGCGACCGAGATAGTCACCCGCATGGAAGCGCAGCTCGTAGGTGCCGACCCGCATGGTTTCGCCGGACAATAGCGGCGCATCGCATCGGCCGTCATCGTTGGTTTTGGTGGACTTCAGGAGGTGCAATGCCTCGCCGTCGATCCGGTATAGATCGATGCGCAGACCCTCGGCGGGCTTGCCGAGCGCCGTGTCCAGCACGTGGGTCGTGAGCCGGCCGGCTCCTGGCGAATGAGGCTGCATGCTTTTCTCCCGAACCTAGCACTCCTGCCTCTACTATCCGCCAAGCCTATACCTCAGAAAAGCGGTGGTATCGTTCGAGACTTTCAAATTTTCCAAGGGGAATGGCGTGCGCGATTTGCGGTTAGACATTAGGGTATCGAAAACGTTTGGAGGAACGTTTCATGCGATATCGACGCTACATGTTTGGACACGGCCGACGCCTTTGGCGCTTCGCCGACAAGGTGAAACAGGCTTCGGCATAGAAATCTGCCCTGAATGATAAAGAGGCGACGAGAACCGCCGGTCAACTTGCGCCAGGCTTTTGCCGGCCTTGTCGCCCACAATTCGGGTTTGCGCGTCCGTCTGTCCTGTACCGCGAGAATTGACCCGCGACACTCGATTTGCCTGTCGACCATGCGCTGGCGGCAATAGCCGAGAATGGGCCTTACGACCTCAGAGTGAGTATCCGTAAAGATCATCTTACGGAAATGACAAGACGTGCCGGTCGGACAGAGCGCAATTGACGCCTCGGGGTGAGCACGGCTGCCTATGCCATAGGTCGCGGATCGAATTTCACGACACCTGTCGCCAATCGCCAATCGAAACTGAGGTGACTTCAAGGAATGAAAACGGGAGACCATGGATGAAAGTAATCGAGATTCAGCCGCTGACCAGAGCCGCATTCGCCCTTTTCGGCGATGTGATCGAAATGGAGGGCGCACAAAGCTATCCCATCAATGCCGGCAAATGCATTCGTTATCACGACCTCGCAAAGGTCGAAGCGATTGGTGAGGAGGCGCGAACGATGATCAGCTGGTTGCGCGGCGAACCCTATGCGCTGCCGTTGGAACTAAAGATGGTGGAGCGGCATCCTCTCGGCAGCCAGGCGTTCGTTCCGTTGTCTCCTCATCCGTTCCTCGTCGTTGCGGCGCACGAAACGAACAATGGGCCGAGCGAACCCGTGGCCTTCCGCACCCAGCCCGGGCAGGGCGTCAATATCTGGCGCAATGTCTGGCACGGTATCCTGACGCCGCTTGACGGCGTCTCCGACTTCATCGTCGTCGACCGCGGCGGCAAGGGCATCAATCTCGAGGAACATTTCTACGGAGAGCCGTTCCTGGTCCGCTGAGGGGATCTCGATCGGTTCAGATACACGAGGGGCGCTGCGATGCAGGCTGTGCCAAAACTCTCGACGACATGGTGGGAGAATTAGCCCGAAGGGGCCGAACGGGTCAGACGACACAGATCGCCGATCTGATAACATTCCTGGCATCCCCGCGCGCTGCAGCCATAACCGGTACCGAATATGTCATCGACGGCAGGACCGTTCCAACCGCTTAAGGGGGCTCCCTCCGCGAGTTTTAGCCTTGGGGTCTCGCGCAGAAGGGGGCGACCGAGACTTGAGGCTCGGCCGCAGGAGGAAGGCTTCCCCCTGGAAAGCGTAGACCCTGTCAGCCGTGAACCTGGCGGAACTTCGCCTTTCCGGACAAGTCAGACAAGCTGACCCGACCTCCCGGGAACGAGTCCGAGGAGCCCCTGGAAACGTCGTGTCCCATCTCGCAGCCGACCCGCTGGCGCCTTTCATATTGTTCTTGAGCCCGACTAGCGGATTTCTCACGGCCGCCAGTTCTATGGGCGGGCGGGACAGGCACGGAGACTATAGTTCCATGCCGTCCCGAGACGCGGCATAGGGCGGCCGTCAGCGCGCTTGCGCGAGCGCTACGGCATCAGGCCCCGCGGGAAATCGAAGCCGACCGCTTGCATCATGCACGGCGTTCCAGACGCCTTCGGTGACATCGTTCTCTCGGGTGGTCAGCGCTGGCGCAGCAAAGCCTTCCATGATTGGCTTGGCGAAATCGGCGTACTCGCCCGGGAGCAGCTGGTCGAACGGAATGATGGCGTTCGCGCTGAAGTTAGTGGTGGGGGCGTAGCCGGGCTCGACCAGCTTCACCGAGATAGCAAAATGGGCGAGCTCATGGGCAAGCGAGCCTGTGAAGCCCTGGATCGCCTGCTTGCTCGCTGTGTATGCAGCGGCAAGCGGGAAAGCGCCGAGCGTGACGCTGGACGTCACATTGACGATGATGCCCGATCGGCGCGCGCGCATCTGCGGGATGACCGCTTGGCACATCGCCATCACGCCGATCGTGTTGGTCTCAAGCAACTGTCGTACCAGCGACATCGGCGTCACCTCGAACACTCCGACCGCGCCAATGCCAGCGTTGTTCACCAGCACATCTATAGGGCCAGCAGTTTCAATCAGCGCCGCTATGCTCGCTGCGTCGGTGACGTCGAGCGGCAGAACCTGCAGACGGCTGGTATCACCAGCAAAGTCGGCCGCTTCGGGCTGCCGCATCGTGGCGATCACGTTCCAGCCCTGTGCCAGGAAATGCTCGGCGATGGCCTTGCCATAGCCCGACGAGGTTCCGGTGATGAGGATGGTTTTGGTCATGTCTGTCTCCTTGTTTCGATGGACCAAGAGATAGACAGACACGGTGATACGATCTATAATCAATAGTACGTATTTAATTATGGATCGTCCAGGTGGATCCCCTGAGTGACATCATTGCCCTGCTGCGTCCGAACGCAGCCGTCTCGAAGCCCATCTCCGGCAAGGGGGCATGGGGCGTTCGATATGCATCCTACGATTCACCGGGCTTCACCATCGTCCTCTCCGGCGAGGCTTGGCTGACCTTCGATAAGGAAGAGCCGCTACGTCTGGCGCCCGGCGATTTCCTGTTGCTGCCGACAACCCCGGCCTTCTCGCTGAGCAGCGAGCCGGGCGTGCGGTGCGATCCTGTCGAACCGCGTGCCGAGGCTGTTCGCCACGGTGAAAAGGAAGGCGACCCCGATTTCATGGCGCTTGGCGGCAGTTTCGCGTTCGAGCGTGTGAATGCGCCGCTTCTTCTCTCACTCCTGCCTGGACGCATCCATGTTCCCGCGTCGGAGGGCAAAGCCACGCGTTTTGGTCGTCTAATCGAACTGCTCACCGAGGAGTGCGCCGCCGATTACCCGGGCAAGGATCTTATCCTGCAGCGGATGCTGGAAGCGTTGCTCATCGAGGCGCTGCGCTGGAGGAGCGTCGGAAAGGATGGAGCGGTTGCGGGGCTGTTGAATGGCATGCGCGACCCGGCGCTCTCGCGCGCCCTCCATGCCATCCACGCGGATGTGCGCGCCAGTTGGACGGTTGCCGAGCTTGCCGGCATCAGCGGCATGTCGCGGTCAGCGTTCTCGGCCCGCTTTGGTGAGGTTATGGGCTGCGCGCCCATTGAATATCTGGCGGGCTGGCGTATGGCGCTTGCAAAGGAGGCGCTGATTAGGGGAGCAAAGTCGCTGGACCGGATCGCCGACGAGATCGGCTATGAATCAGCCAGCGCCTTCAGCACGGCGTTTCGCAAGCGCCTAGGCTGTCCGCCGGGCCGATTTGCACGACAGGGCGTCGCTTAGCCGCCGCTGGCCCGACTCACGGGGGATGATTTACGCACAGCCTGGATGGCGACGCCCCTTCTTTTGCAAAGACATGTTCCCGTTTTCCTCTGTACCCAAAACGCAAGAAGACCGGGTCACTCCAGCGAATGACCCGGTCTTGCGTTTATCCCTCGCTGCTGGAGCGGTTCAGCTTTCACGAAAACTCTGAACCGCTCTGTCTCATTATTATCCAGCAATTCCGGACGGAAAACCCGCTGCGCACTTTTCCTGGGTTGCTCTAGTCCGCGAAAAAGGCGAAGCGCACAACGAACAGGGCAGCGACGATCTGCGTTGCCGGATGCAGCATCGACCAACGGCCGGTGAAGATTTTTACGGCGACATAGGTGATGAAGCCAAAGGCAAGGCCGTTGGCGATCGAGTAGGTGAAGGGCATTGCAAGCGCCGTGATTGCCGCTGGCGCCGCCTCGGTCAGATCATCCCATTCGATCTCGGTCAGCTCGCGCATCATCAGTCCGGCGACGTAAAGCAGCGCCGGAGCCGTTGCGTAGGCAGGAACTGAAGCAGCAAGCGGTGAGAAGAACAGAGCTGCGATGAAGAGGGCTGCGATCGTAATTGCCGTCAGACCGGTACGGCCGCCAGCCTGGACGCCTGAAGCGCTTTCGACGAAGGCGGTCGTGCTGCTGGTTCCCATCAGCGAACCAGCGACAATGGCGGCACTGTCGGCAAGCAGAGCCCTGCTCAACCGGTTCGGCTTTCCTTCCTGAATAAGGTTCGCGCGCTTGGCGATACCGATCAGCGTCCCGGTGGCGTCGAAGACTTCAACGAGCACGAAGACCAGGATGATATGGACGAGGCCGCCATGCAGAGCGCCGACGATATCGAGCTGCAGGAAGGTCGGCATGATCGATGGCGGCGCCGAAACGATACCGTGGAACTGGCTGACGCCGAAGATCCAGGAAAGAACGGTGACCGCGAGAATGCCGATCAGGATGGAGCCCCTGACCTTCAACGCATCGAGAGTGGCGATGATGAAGAAGCCGAGGATTGCGAGGAGCGGACCGGTCTGCTTCAGATCCCCGAGGCCGACGAGTGTCGCCTTGTTGGCGACGACGATGCCCGCGCTCTTAAGCGCGATGATCGCCAGGAAGAGACCGATACCAGCTGCGATCGCGCTTCTGAGCGAATGCGGTATACCGGCGATCAACCAACTGCGGACGCCGGTCACCGTCAAGAGGACGAAGATGCAACCAGAAATGAAGACCGCGCCAAGCGCCTGTTGCCAGGTAAAGCCGAGGGCTGAGACGACGGTGAAGGCAAAGAAGGCATTGAGCCCCATGCCCGGCGCCATCCCGATCGGCCAATTGGCGACAAAGCCCATGACGATCGAGCCCAATGCAGCTGCGAGACAGGTCGCAACGAAGACGGCGTTGCGATCCATGCCTGTCGTCGACAGAATATCCGGATTGACGAAGATGATGTAGGACATCGTCAGGAACGTCGTCACGCCTGCGATGAGCTCGGTGCGCACGGACGTGCCGTGTTCACTCAGTTTAAAAAGTCGTTCAAGCATTGTTCCTCCCTAAGCGTTCCCGACGCTCGTGAAATCATGGGGCTTGCCAGCATCTCCTCCGGATGCGGGCCGCGAGAAGCGGCTTTCAACGCTTCGTGGCGAGGGGGGATTGTGCGCTTTTCTTGGCTTCGCGCGCTAGAGCCGGATTTCCCTGCAATTCGCGAAAGACATTCTAATTTTTCAAGCTATTTCTGCGCGAATTGCTGCCGGTCTTTTGAGACACGGCTTGCGGCGAAATCTGTCGCTCGGCACAGCGCAGCCGTCAAACGCTGCCGGTCTCACAAGAGAGATATGTACGATATTTATAGCGACAAGGTGACAAAGCCAATCAATTTCCGCTGGATGGCGAAACCGTGATCGCCGTCTTGGCCGAGGAAGGAATGCCCGGGTGCCGATTGTCGGTACCCGGGCATTGCGCGCAGTTAGGGATTACTCGGTGTTAGCGGGCCTTGGCGGCTGCCTGCTTGATGATATCGGCGACCGGGCCGGGATTGGATACGTAGATGGCATGGCTGCCGGCAGCTTCCGCCGTAGTGGCTTCGGCACGGCCAGCCATGGCGCGCTGCGCAGCCGGCGGGATCATCTTGTCTTCGGTGGCGACGAGATACCAGCTCGGCTTTGTTCTCCAGGCCGGCTCGGTGACCTTGCCTTCCAGGGCTGGGATGCCCCACGGCACCTGCGAAGCGCCCATGAAGGCGGCAAGGTCTGGCCGAACGTCGGCGGCGAAGGAAGCGGCGAACTTCGTTGGATCAAGGAAGAGGAAGCCGTCGACTGGGGGCAGGATCGGCGGTACGGGATCGCCGGGCTGCGGATTGGAGATGAGCGTGGCAACCGATTCATCACGATCCGGCGCAAAGGCGGTGATGTAGACCAGTCCCGCCACTTTCGGGTCGGTGCCGGATTCGGTGATGACGGCGCCGCCATAGGAGTGGCCGACAAGGATGACATCACCGGAAGCCGATGCAATCGCGCGCTTGGTAACGGCAACGTCGTCTGCGAGCGAGGTGGTTGGGTTCTGCGCCACGATGACCTCGTAGCCGTCCTTCTTCAGGAGATTGTAGACGCTTTCCCATCCTGAACCATCGACGAAGCCGCCATGGACGAGAACGACGGACTTGATTGCTGCATTTTCCGAAGCATTCGACATTTGAGTTCTCCTTTGGAGTTGCGTTGTTGACGATCTCACTATGAGCGAATGCGGCGGGAGACGCTTTGAGACGACCTTCAGAGGGGTGTGATTTTGCCTTTAGATGGCTTTGATTTTGCTTTGTGACATTGTTACGGTAGCTGAACGCGCCGATAGCGGCCTGATACCGGAACATCCAACTTGCTGTATCATTTTGAGGATTTCGCACTCGATCAGGACAGGCGCGAATTGCGGCGCGGCAGCGAATTGCTTCGTATCGAGCCACAGGTGTTCGATCTCTTATGTTATCTCGTCAGCAATCGCGATCGTGTCGTCAGCAAGGACGACATCGTGGAAGCGGTTTGGCAGGGGCGCATCGTTTCCGATGCCACGCTCAGCAGCCGCATCAACGGCGTGCGCAGCGCGCTTAGAGACAATGGCGACGAACAGCGGCTCGTCCGCACGATCATGCGCAAGGGCATTCGCTTCGTCGGGACGGTGCGCGAGGAGCAGGGCGCATCAACGCCAATGGCAATGGAAAAGGCCCCGCAAGGGTTGAGCCTGCCAGACAGGCCATCGATCGCCGTGCTGCCCTTCGACAATATGAGTGGCGACCCTGAGCAGGATTACTTCGCCGACGGCATGGTCGAGGATATCATCACCGGCCTGTCGCGCATCAAATGGCTCTTCGTCATTGCCCGCAATTCGAGCTTCACCTACAAGGGCCGCGCCGTCGACGTGACGCAGGTCGGGCGCGATCTCGGCGTGCGCTATGTGCTTGAAGGCAGTGTGCGCAAGGCCGGCAACCGCGTGCGCATCACCGGCCAGCTCATCGACGCGGCCGACGGCAGCCATCTCTGGGCCGAACGCTATGATCGCGACCTCACGGACGTATTCGCGCTGCAGGATGAGATTACGGTCAGTGTCGTTGCTGCCATCGAGCCCAGCGTGCGCCGCGCCGAGATCGAGCGGGTGAGGCGCAAACGGCCCGACAATGTCTATGCCTACGACCTCCTGCTTCGCGCCATGCCCCAGATCTACACTTTCATGCCGGACGATGCCGCCGCGGGCTTGCCGTTATTGGAGCAGGCGCTTGCCATCGAGCCCGGCTACGCGCTGGCACATGGCTTTGCCTCCTGGGCTCATCAGAGCCTTTTCGTGCGCGGTGGCATGTGCGCGGAAAACCGTGAGAAATCGATCCGTCACGCGCTTGCGGCAATCGAACACGGCCAAAGCGATGCGATGGCGCTTGCTCTCGCCGGCTTTTCCATCGGCTTGCTGGCGCAAGACCGAAGACTGGCCGACGAAGCATTCGAGCGGGCTCTGGCGCTGAGCGCTTCCTGTGCCTTCGTTTATGCCTTTGGATGCGTGCCCGTCGCCTATGGCGGCGACGTAGAGCGTGCGATCGCATGGGGCGGGCACGCAATGCGGCTCAGTCCGCTCGATGCGATGAGCTGCATTCCCCAGGGCATCATCGGTTTCGGCAACTTCCTGCTCGGGCGGCATGAGGAAGCGATCGCAGCCGGCCGGCGGGCGGTTCAATTAAACCCGGGCTTCAGCATTCTGCACGGATGGCTTGCCGCGCCGCTCGCCAAGCTCGGGCGGATCGATGAGGCAAGAGTTTCCGGCGAGCGATTGCTGGCGCTCGATCCGGGCTTCACCATTGGACGGTGGTCTGCTGCCGTCGGCATTGCGCCGGCCATAGCCGATACTGTCGTGGAGGCGCTTCGATCGGCGGGCCTGCCGGAATAGTGGCGCTCCGTTGGTCTCGGCTTAATAGATCAAACCGCTTCGCTTCGAGCACTCTGGCGTTGGTTGGGGTAAAGCGCACCCAGCCACCTGCCGGACACGCCAACCGCCTCAATCAGGTTTTTGCAGCCTTGGCAAAGGTCGGATCGAACGTTTTGTCGAAGGGTACATCGGCATTGGCGAGATCCGGATCGAGCGTCTTCAGCACGCCCATCATGGAATTATAGCCTTCCACCGTGACCATGCCGTCCGGAGAATACATCTCCTTGGAATTTTTGAAGGCCTGCATGTAGAGATCGCGGTTGCCGAGCAGATATTCTTCCGGAACGACGCCGGCGACATCTTCCGGACTTGCCGTCGAGATCCATTTCAGCGCCTTCATGAAGGCATTGACCGTCTTCTGCGTCGTGATCGGATTCGCCTTGGCAAACTCGCGCTTGATGTAGACCGTTGCGGCTGGGTTTGGACCGCCGAAAAGGGCGCGCGTGCCGGCTTCGGTGCGCGTATCCAGAAGAACGGTGATGTCGCCGTCATATTGCAGCTGCGCAATGACAGGATCGAGATGGGAGAGCCCGTCGATCTGGCCGCTTTTGACGGCGGCAACCGCGCCGGCGCCGCCTCCTACACCGATCAGCGAGGCATCGTCAGTCTTCAGCCCGTTCTTGAGCATGGCGTATTGGAACATCAGCGCGGTTGACGATCCCGGCGCGGTCACGCCGATCTTGCGGCCCTTCATGTCGGCCATCGACTTGATCTCGCCGGCCAGATCCTTGCGCACGGCGATGACGATGCCGGGGAAGCGGCCGAGATTGCAAATCCCGACGATATCCTGGCCCTTGTTTTGCATGCGGATCGTATGCTCATAGGCGCCGGTTACGACATCGAGCGAGCCGCCGATCAGGCCTTCCAGCGACTTCGAGCCGCCGGCAAAATCGTTGATGGTGACATTCAGACCCTCCTCCTTGAAGAAGCCCTTTCGCTCAGCGATCGTCAGCGGCAGGTAGTAGAGCAGCGGCTTGCCGCCGACGCCGATCAACAGATCGGGCTTTTCCGGTTTCGCATCCTGTGCTGCGGCCGTCACGATGCCAGCCAGCGATGCGCCGATGCCGAAACTCGCTGTTCCGATCAAAAACGTCCTGCGTTCCATGTGCTTGTCCTCCACGTCTCTGTTGTTTCTTGAACTACTGGCCGCGCCAGGCCAGCAGGCGTCGTTCGATTATTGTCATCACCCAATCCACGAGCAGGACAAAGGCCGTCAGAACCGCCATGCCCGCAAAGACGCCCGTCACGTCGAATACACCCTCGGCCTGCTGGATCAGGTAACCAAGCCCGGCGGCCGAACCCAGATATTCGCCGACGACGGCGCCGACCACCGCAAAGCCCACCGACGTATGCAGACTGGAAAACACCCAGGAAAGCGCCGAGGGCAGGTAAACGTGTCGCAGCAACTGCCGCTCGTTCATGCCAAGCATGCGGGCGTTGGACAAAACCGGCTGGCTGACTTCCTTGACGCCCTGATAAACGTTGAAAAAGACGATGAAGAAGACCAGCGTGATGCCGAGCGCCACCTTGGACCAGATGCCGAGGCCGAACCACAATGCGAAAATGGGTGCCAGCACGACGCGGGGCAGGGCGTTTGCGGCCTTCACATAGGGATCGAAGACGGCTGCGATCAAGGGTCGGCGTGCAAACCAGAAGCCGAAGACGATGCCGCCGAAGGCACCGAGCAGAAAGGCCAGGATCGATTCCGACAGGGTGATCCAGAGATGATACCAGATCGAGCCGCTTACGAACCATTGGATGACGCGCTGCGCGACCTTGAGAGGGTCGGCAAAGAAGAAGGATATGGTCTTCGGATTACCGAAAAGACCGGTGTTCGTTGCCAGATGCCAAAGGACGAGGATGACCAGCGCCACCAGGATCTGCAGCGAGAGGAGGAGAGTGCGGTTCATGCGGTCTCTCCGCTGCTCTGGCGGTAGGCCGTCATGACCTCATCGCGCAATGCCTGCCAGATGTCACGATGCAATTGGTTGAAGACCGGATCGTGTCGGATCTCCCCGATCTCCCGAGGGCGCTCCAGACGAACTTTGAAGTCGCCGATGATGCGCGACTTCGGACCGGCCGACATGATGACCACACGATCAGCAAGAGCAATTGCCTCGTCGAGATCGTGCGTGACGAACATGACGGCCTTGCGGTCTTCCGACCAGAGCTTGAGCAGCAGGTCGCCCATGATCAGGCGGGTCTGTGCATCGAGTGGGCCGAAGGGTTCGTCCATCAGGAGCAGCTTGGGATTGCGGATCAGCACCTGCGCAAGACCGACACGCTTGCGCTGGCCGCCCGAGAGCATGCGCGGAAAGCGATCCGCAAAGGCGGCAAGGCCGACACGAGCCAGCCATTCACGGGCGCTCTTCCTTGCATCGGACTGGCTCACTCCGGAAATCTCAAGACCGATGGCGACATTCTCAAGCACGGTCTTCCAGGGCATCAACGAATCCTGCTGGAAGAGATAGCCCGCCTGACGATTGAGCGACTTCAGCGGCTGACCGAAAATCTCGACGGTCCCGGACATCGGCGTTAAAAGCCCGGCCGCTGCATTCAAAAGCGTGGATTTGCCGCAGCCCGTCGGGCCGACGATAGCGACGAACTCATGCGCGTCCACATTGAGATCGGTTGCCGCGACGGCATCGAACCGCGTCTTGCCGGCCATTTCAAACGAAATCGCCACCTGTTTCAGGCTGACCGCCCGCACAGCCTCCATTGTCATGCCCTGCTGCTTCCTCCCGGCCATCCCGCCGACTGCGCCGGACGTCAGGTATTGTCATTTCTGGTCAACAGATCAAACGCCGCCGCACCAGTCAATATGCGATCGGGCATGCAATTCGTTATGTCACAAGGGAAGCCTGCAAGCTCTACCAAAGACCGGGCATCAGCCGAAACCTGATGCGCTTGGCATAGTCGGAGTAGCCCTCAAGTCCGGCTTGAAGCAGCGCATCTTCCCAGCTTGTGCGCAGGATCAGGAGCGCGCTTGCCCAGGCGGCCGGGATCAGTGCCCACCAGGAGCCGAGCGACAGGGCCAGCCCGGCAAACACCAGGATCGCGCTGACATAGCCGGGGTGGCGTACATAGGCATAAGGGCCATTGCTGATGACGTGCTGGCCGCGTTCGCGCTGCAAGCGCACGCCGGGCTCGAAGAAGCGATTGACGGCTTGAGCCCAGGTGCCGAGCGCGATGCCGGCTGCGAGCAGGATATAGCCGAGGATCATGACGGGAACCGGCATCATCGACCACGCCATTCTGCCGGCGTCGAACGTTGCAATCGGTATTTCGGCAACCATTCCGAGGCACATGAGCGAGACGAGGACGATGTCCCAGCGTTTGGTACCGGCCTGGAAACGGTTGCGGGCCCTGAAGATAATCGGGTTCACGCGCCGTATGACCCCGATCGCGATCGAGTAGCTGACGACGAGGAAAGCGATGAAGATCCAGCCGGGCAGCCAGTCAAGGCGACCGGCCGGCAGAAATACGAGCACAAGCAGCGTGAGGGGAATACCGATCCCATAGGAGATGACGGCTGCACGAGGCAGCGGCTCTGGTTCGGTAACGGTCATTGCGCAGGCTCCTTGCAGGACGGATATGCGATGCGGCTGGCGGCAGTTCCCACCTTTTCGCGTCGCGCGGCCGCGCCTCGATGTCCATAGTGTGATCCCAACATGGCAAGTTCTTGGCGACAGCGCTCGCAACGTATCTGATTTTGGGGATCGTCGGCCACTTAGCTGAGGCGGATGAAACAAAGCCGCGAATTATGCTGATATCTTGGATTTGTGCTGCATAGGCCATCGCAACGGACGGATAGGCCAATTCGATGCCTTGACATCGAAGGTACCGGGTTTAGACCGGCCTGAATGTCATATTGCTCCTGCCCCCTGGAGATCTCATGAAATTCCTGGCTTCCTTTTCCGCCTTCGTCGGCAAGACTTTTTCCATATGGGTCATCCTGTTTGCCGTGCTCGGCTTTTTCCTGCCCGATGTCTTCAAGCAGTTCGCGCCCTGGATCGTCGTGCTTCTCGGCATCATCATGTTCGGCATGGGGCTGACTATCTCCATAGACGACTTTCGCGAGCTGGCGCGCCGTCCTCATGAGGTCGCGATCGGCGTCATCGCGCATTTTGGTATCATGCCGGCGTTGGCACTGCTGTTGACGAGGATCATTCCCATGCCGCCGGAAGTCGCCGCCGGCGTCATTCTGGTAGGCTGCTGCCCGGGGGGCACGTCGAGCAACGTCATGACCTATCTTGCGCGTGGCGACGTGGCGCTGTCGGTTGCCTGCACGAGCGTGACGACGCTTGCAGCGCCGATCGTCACGCCATTCCTCGTCTGGATGTTCGCAAGCCAATATCTGCCAGTTAATGCCTGGTCGATGTTCATCAGCATCGTGCAAGTCATCATCGTGCCGCTGCTGCTCGGCTTTATTGCCCAGAAAGCCGTGCCCAGCCTGGTGCGCGCGGCCATCCCGGTACTGCCGCTTGTCAGCGTCGTCGGCATCGTCCTTATTGTTGCGGCGGTCGTTGGTGCGTCGAAGGCGGCCATCGTTCAGTCAGGCCTGTTGATTTTCGTCGTGGTCGTGCTGCACAACGGTCTCGGCTACCTGTTCGGCTATTATGCGTCGAAGGTGCTTGGGCTCAACCTCTACAAGCGCAAGGCGCTGGCGATCGAAGTCGGCATGCAGAATTCAGGGCTTGGTGCTGCGCTCGCAACCGCCTATTTCTCGCCGATCGCTGCCGTTCCCAGCGCGATCTTTTCCGTCTGGCACAATATTTCCGGTGCGACCCTGGCGAACTGGTTCGCCTCGCGCGAGGACGCGGACGCACCGCCTCGCGTCTGACCGGGATAGGAGTTGAGCGGATAGAGCAGGCGCGGCTTCAGGCCGCGCCCATCCGCATCTGCCGGGCTGCATCCACATGCACAAGCGCCTCAGCCGCCTCGATGATGGCGTGCGTGTCGATGCCGAAATGGGCATAGAGATCGGCGATCGTGCCGGTCTGGCCGAAATGCTCGACGCCGAGCGATACGGTTCTATGGCCATGGACGGAACCGAGCCAGCCGAGCGTTGCCGGATGCCCGTCGGTCACGGTAATCAGGCTTGCGGTCCGCGAAACCGCAGCCAGCAAGGTTTCCACATGGCTCGACGCGGCGACATGGCCATGCCGGCGCGCACGCTGCGCCGCTGTCCAGCCGGCATTCAGCCGATCGGCCGAGGTGACCGCGAGCACGGCGATGTCACCATGGGCTTCGGCGAGTTGGCCGGCCGCCATCAGTACTTCCGGGGCGACGCAGCCCTGATAGGCGAGAACGATGCGTGTACGGGCAGAGGGCCGACGCAGCCAATAGGCTCCGTCGATCACGCCTTGACGGAAGGCTGGATCTTCCCGCCGGAGGGCGATCTGCTCCAGCGGCCGGGTGGTCAGGCGGAGATAGATCGACCCGCCTGTCTCGTCGCGCAGCCAGGTTCGCTCATCATGTCTTGTCTCGCCATCGCGCTGCATATAGTCGAAGGACCAATCCATGATGACGGAGAGTTCGTCGAGGAAGGCCGGCTCGAAGCTTGCAAGACCATCCTGGCTCATGCCGATGAGTTGCGATCCGATCGACTGATGCGCACCGCCCTCCGGAGCGAGCGTCACGCCGGACGGCGTGCCGACGATCATGAAACGGGCATCCTGATAGCAGGCATAGTTCAAGGCATCGAGACCGCGGGCGACGAAGGGATCGTAGACGGTGCCGATCGGCAGCAGTCGCTCTCCGAACAACGAATGGGACAGGCCAGCCGCACCGAGCAGCAGGAAGAGGTTCATTTCAGCGATGCCGAGTTCGAGATGCTGGCCGGCCGGCCCGAACTCCCACTTCTGCGTAGACGGGACGCGTTCGTCGCGGAACGTATCGGCGAGTTGCTCGCGTGCGAACAAGCCACGGCGATTGACCCATGGCCCGAGATTGGTCGAGACGGTGACATCGGGCGCGGTCGTGACGATGCGTGCCGAAAGGGCGTCGTCACGCTGGGCAAGGGCGTCGAGGATCTTGCCGAAGCCGGCTTGCGTCGACAGTTCGCGGTCTTCGAGGAAAATCGGGCCGGAGGAGGGAAGCGCGGCAGATCTGAAGCGTCGTCTGCCCTCGGCAAAGAACGGCACGGTCGCAATGAAGCGGCGCACCTCGTTTGGCGATCGAATCGCGCCGAAAGTCTCCCATTCTTCGCCTTGGCTGACGCCGATGCGCTTCTGGAAGGCCTCCATCTGCGCCTTGGTCATCAAGCCGGCATGGTTGTCCTTGTGCCCGGCAAGCGGCGTACCCCAGCCCTTGATCGTATAGGCCAGGAAGACCGTCGGCCGGTCGTGATCGACGCTCCCGAAGGTGTCGATCAGCGTCTCCAGGCAATGGCCGCCGAGGTTGTTCATGAGATCCGAGAGCTGCTCGTCGCCGCGGGCCGCAAGAAGATCGCCAACACCCGGTTCCCCGCCGATTTCCTCGGCCAGCCGCTTGCGCCAGGCACTGCCGCCCTGGAAGGTCAGCGCGGAATAGAGCTGGTTCGGACACCGGTCAATCCAGTCGCGCAATGCCTCGCCGCCAGGCTCGCGAAAAGCAGCCTGCTGAAGCGCACCGTATTTCAGCACCTTCACATCCCAGCCGAAGGCAGTGAATATCTTTTCGATGCGCTGCCACAATCCTTCGCGAATGACGCCGTCAAGGCTCTGCCTGTTATAGTCGATCACCCACCAGGTGTTGCGCAGATCGTGTTTCCAACCCTCTTGCAGGCATTCGTAGACATTGCCCTCGTCAAGCTCGGCGTCGCCGACCAGCGCGACCATGCGTCCGATCGGACGGGCCTGCGACCACGGTTTTGCGGCGATGTAGTCCTGAATGATTGACGCAAAGGCGGTGACCGCGACACCAAGCCCGACCGAGCCCGTGGAAAAATCGACGTCGTCTACATCCTTGGTCCGGCTCGGATAAGACTGCGCCCCGCCGAAGCCACGGAAGTTTTCCAGCTTCTCCCTCGTCTGGTTGCCCATCATATATTGGATGCCGTGGAAGACGGGCGAGGCATGCGGTTTGACGGCGACGCGGTCTTCAGGCCGCAGGACGTGGAAGTAGAGCGCGGTCATGATTGATGCGAGCGAGGCAGACGAGGCCTGATGGCCACCGACCTTGACCTCTCCCTTCGAGCGTAGATGGTTGGCATTGTGGATCATCCAGCAGGCATGCCAAAGGACCTGCCGCTCCAGATCCTTCAGATGGGCCAGTGTTGCCGGCGTCGGGGCCTGCGCACTCATCGTCGTCTCTCCTCCATATCCTCTTGGCGAAATGCTACACCCGGATCTGAGGTAAAACTGGTCTCAGTTGACCTGAATTTGATGAAATGCGAAACGTTCTTTCGAAAATTACCATTTTATCGGTTTGTCATGCCTATTTCCAGACTTCACCTCGATGCAGCCTCCATCAGGATTCTCGATCTCCTGCAGCAGAATTCCGAAATGAGCATTTCGGATCTTGCCGAAGCGACTGGGCTTTCGGCTTCGCCTTGTTGGCGACGGGTCAACGAACTCAAGGAAAGCGGCCTCATCAAAGGCGCGGTGGCCCTGGTCGATGCGCAGTCGCTCGGGCTTGCCGTGAATGTCTTCGTGCAGGTCTCCCTGAAGCAGCAGGACCGGGAATCGCTCGACGTGTTCAATGCCGCCATCAAGACCAAGCCGGAAATCGTCGAGTGCTATCTGATGACGGGCGAGGCCGACTACATGCTACGGGTGGTGGTGGAGGACCTGATGAAATTCCAGGCACTGGTGGTGGATTTCCTGACCCGCATTCCTGGGGTCGCCAATATCCGCTCGAGCTTCGCCCTCAGCCAGATCAAATACACGACCGCGCTGCCGACCGACCACCTGAAGTCGAGAGGCTGACGGCGAACCCTGTCGCACACGGCGTTCAGCTCAGATTCTTCGCAACCGCGCAATAGACCGGCTTATCCGTCCACCCGGCAAGCCGGGTGACAGTAAGCGCGATAGCTGGCAGCCGTCCTCGGGCGTCAAGGCGTATGGATGCGCTGTCGCAGCGGACAAGGTCCAATTGTCCGGCCAGATCCGGTTCGTCCACCCCATCGAAGATGCCGCGGCCGGTCACCTTCAATGCGGCTTCCTTGGCGACCCAAAGGCGATAGCACATCTCCAACGCCGTCGCGCTATCGAATGCAGCCAAAGCGGCCGCTTCCTTCGGAGAGAAATGATCGGTAGCAAAGGCGATCGGATCGAGGCCACTGGTATCCTCGATCTCGATATCAACACCGACCGCGCCATCGGGCGCAAAGGCCGCCAGCAGCAGATCGGCACGATGCGAAAGCGAAACGCCCAACTCGTGATAGGGAGGACCCAACACCGGTCGGTCGGTTGGCCGGCGACGGATGGAAAGATCGTCACGCTGCGCGGCACGTCTCAGCGCAGCTTCTGCGGCTTCATCTCGCTCATGGCGTCCGCCCGGTGCCGGGCGGACAAGGATGGCGATCGCATTGGCAACCGTCAGGACGACCTCGGATCGAGCGGCCGTCATGCCGCTGCTCACGCGGCGGCGGAGGGCAGGGCCTCTTTTTGGACGACCGGAGCGGCTTCCGCTTCGACTTGCACGGCCTGGGCGGGTGCGCCGACCCACGATGTGCCCGCCGGAATGGCTTCGCCCTTCATGACAAGGGTCAGCAGCCCGATCTCGGCGAAATCACCGACATTGGCTTCGTAGAGCACCGTGCTGCCCGAGCCGACAGATACACCCTTTCCGATCTTGATGCGGCCGACCTTCATGATGCGGTCCTCGTAGAGATGGGTCTGCGGGCAGGAACCCATGTTGATAACCGCATGGTCGCCGATGCTGGTGCAATCGAACTCGCAGATGTCGGTGCTGTTGATCCACGTCCCCTGGCCGATCTTGGCGCCGAAGGGGCGGAGCAGCCAGGGCAGGAACGGCGTGCCGCGCAGATAGTCGAGCAGCATCTTGCTGGCGAGGCCGCCGTAGAAGACCGCCACAGCCTCCGTGCGCATGGACCACCAGGACCACATCGGCCGGTTCATCGGCTTGTAGGTGCCGATCAGGGTCCATTTGAATGCGACGGCAACCAGATAGAGGATGCCCGAAGTTGCCAGACCCGCAGCCATCAGCGTCCAGAACAGGCTGCCCCAGGCGCCGTTGTCGATCTCTCCCGCCATCATGTCGGACATGAAGAGCGCCATGACGATGAGGATGGCTGTTGGCAGCGAGGTATGCATAGCTTCGAATACAATGCGCACAAGGCGCATGCGCAGAGGCGGTGCATAGGTGGCGCTCGCAGCTGCCTGCAATCTTTCGCGTGTCGGCAACTGGAACGCCGGGCTGCCGCACCACGTTTCGCCTGCCTTGACATGCATGGAATCGGGCAGGCGCGTCTTGATGCCGACGAGTGAATCGCTCTCGATCACGGCACCCTGCGAAATCACGGAGGAATTGCCGAAGAAGCAGCGATCCCCGGTCTTCAGGCGCTTGAGCACCATCCAGCCGTTCTGGATTTCTTCGTCGCCGAAAATCGTCTCGTCGCCGATGAAATTGTCACGGCCCATTTCGATGAGGTCGTAACGGCCGGCGAAATTGGCCGAAATCTCCGTGCCCTTGCCGATCTTGGCGCCCATCAGGCGGTACCAGTTGCGCATGAAGACGGTGGCATACAGCGAGTTCAAGGTTTCCAGCATGGCCTCGGTCGTCAGGCCGACGACCCACTTGCGGAAATAGAGGTTACCGAAGATGGAGTAGCGACCCGGTACCACACGGGGCAGCAGCACCCATCTAAGCGCGACGACCACAGCCATCGACACGACGATCAACAGGAAGGCGGCCGGCCAGGAAAGTGCTGCGATCATTCCCCAGGACAGCGCTTCGTCGGTGCCGGGCGCGTAAATCTGCTGCACTGCGGTGAAGAGGTAAAAGGCCGGGAAGATCGGCAAAAGGCCGACGACGAGGCTGAGATTATAGGCGACGAAATAGGCGGCGAACTGGAAGATGCGGCCGACGGTTCCAAGCTCCGGATGCGCGGGCATGACCTCGTGTTCCGCATGGCCCGTCTGGCGAGCGGGCGAGCCATCCCAGCACGTGTGAGCCTCGACATGGGTGCCTGCGGCAAGGGCCGTCAGATCGCCGATGATCGCGCCGTCGCCGATCGTGACATTGTGGCCGATGACGGTGCCATTGCCGATCTGTACGCCTTCGCCGATATCGATCGTGCCGACATGGATCTGATTGCCGATGACCTCGACATTGGCGAGTTTCACCTTGACACCCAGGCTGGATCTTGCGCCGACACGGACCAGGTCGATCGCACCTTCCTCGAATTCGTCGATCATCGCATCCTTGCCGACCTTGGCGCCGAGCGCGCGCATGTAGACGCGGATGAGCGGCGACCCCTTAAGGAATTTCGGCGCGGTGAGCTGAACGATGCGCTGCATCAGCCAGATGCGGAAATAATATGTGCCCCACAGCGGATAGACGCCGGGCCGTGTGCGGCCGATGACCAGCCATTTGAGGGCGACGACAACGAGCTTCTCGCCGAGATTGAGGGCGAGATAGACGCCGCCGAGAATGAGTATCTCATTCCAGACCGACGCGCCGTCATCGATCAGCAGGATCGAGGCGAGCAGCAGGCCGATCCATTGCAACGTCGCGAGCGCGACGATGAAAGGCAGCACCACGGCCTGGGCCAGGCCGCAGAAGAAGCGCCGGCGCCACGGAACAGGTTCGAAATTCTTGCGCTCCGGCGCGGAAGTGCGCTCCGTGCGCTGCTCCAGGATTGCCGCAATGCCACGCAACGTGCGGCCTGCATAGACGTCGCGCAGGGCGATGCCCGCAAGCAGCGGGATCTTGCGGACTTCGGAAACAAACCGTGCCGCCAGCATGGAGTGACCGCCGAGTTCGGTGAAGAAGTCAGCTTCGAAATTGATCGAACGCAGGCGAAGGGCCTCGGTTGCCGCCTTGAGCAGCTGCGCTTCTGTCCAGGTGCGCGGCGCTTCCTGGGCTTGTGTCGATTGATCCGCCACCAGCGGGATTGCGGCAAGCGTCTTGCGATCGATCTTGCCCGAGGGGAGACGCGGCAGCGACACATGGCTATGCCAAGCGGCAGGCACCATATAGGGCGGCAGCTTGGCCGCCAACACGGCACGGGCCTTGTCCCGATCGAAGCTGTTGCCCGTTGTGACGACATGGGCGACGAGCATCTCTTCGCCATCCGGCGGCCGATGCACCACCACGGAGGCGGCCTTCACATCCGCAAGCTCGCCGACGACAGTCTCAATCTCGCCGAGTTCGATGCGGTAGCCGCGGATCTTGACCTGGTCGTCGATACGACCGAGGAAATGCAGCTGGCCCTCTTCGTCCATTAGCACGGCGTCGCCGCTGCGATAGAGTACCGGATCGTCATGGGCCGCGAAGCGGTTGGCGATAAACTTGTCCGCCGTCAGCTGAGGCAGATTTCTGTAGCCGGCGGCAACGCCCGGTCCGCCGATCAGCAACTCGCCCGTGTCGCCGCGCGCGACGAGCTGAAGATTTTCGTCGACGACATAAGCCGTCGTGTTGGCAATCGGGCAGCCGATCGTAATTGGCCTCGAAGGGTCGAGTTCGGCATAGGTCGCAACCACCGTCGTCTCGGTGGGACCATAGGTGTTGATCAGGTGCCGGCCCGGCTTGGAGAAGCGGCTGACGATCGCGGGCGGGCAGGCTTCGCCGCCGACGATGATGACGCGCAGGCTTTCGACGTCGCGCTCGAGCATGGTGAGCAGGGTCGGCACGGTGTCGATGACCGTGATCTTTTCTGCTTCCAGCACATCGGCGAGCCTGTCGAGCTCGGCCATGACGGCAGACGTCGCTACCTTCAGCGTCGCGCCGACCAGATAGGGAACGAATATCTCTTCGAGCGAAAGATCGAAGGCAACCGAGGCCTGCTGAAGAACGACGTCCGATTCGACCATGCCAAGAACGTCGTTACCTGCCCGCAGATAATGGCAGATGTTCCGATGCGTGATGACAATGCCCTTCGGCTTGCCCGTGGAGCCGGAGGTGTAGATGGCATAGGCGGGATCGTCGCAGGTGGCGGCGCGCGGCGCAACGCCATTGCCATCTTCTGCAAGCAGCGTCTTGAGAATGAGCGTCTGGCCGTCGAAAGCAGGTGCAAGCGCGGCCTTCTCGTCATGCGTCAGCAGCCATTTGGCGCCGCAATCGGCAAGGCTGATGGCAACGCGGTCAGAAGGGGCGGCGGCATCGAAGGGGATGTAGGCGGCACCTGCCTTGAGGATCGCAAGAAGCGCGACATGAAGTTCGAGCGAACGCTGGAACCACAGGCCGACGAAATCGCCCGGGCCAATACCGCGGCGGGTAAGCGCCTGCGCAGCCTCGTCAGACAACCGGTCGAGTTCGGCGTAGCTCATCGCCTCCGCCGTTCCGATCAGGGTCAACGCCGTCTTCTCGGGGCAGCGAGCAGCTGTCGCCTTGAATATGTCCACGAGGGTTTCATTGCGGACAAACTCAGGCCGAACGCCGCCTGAGAAAACCGAGAGGCTGGCATTTGGGGTAATCGACGAAATCTGGATAGTCATGATAACTTCTGCGGAACGAAACTCGGCACAATCAGCGTGCCATCTGTCAACGCTTATACACCTTTTAATTTGCAGCTCTCTTACGGGCATTGTCAGGGAATTGTAATGTTGTGAAAGCTATGTTGCATTGGCGTGGGACACGGCCTGCGTGCAATCTCGAAAGAAGGATTTATATCGTTGCGCATATTCGGGCGAAGAGCCGGCTGGCCCCGCCGGTTGTCCGTTCTCTTGGTGGCGGCTTTGCTAAGCGCGCCAGGCGTGGAGGCATCAACTCGCTCGCACAGCAATATCCTGATCGAGGATGCCGGCAGCTTGCGGCCACTGCGGGAAATCTATGCTGTCGTCGCACGCGAAATGCCTGGAAGGGTGCTGCGAATCAAGCGGGTTCGCCGGGCAGGGCGCCAGGCCTATGCCGTGCGCGTATTGAAGCCGGACGGTAAACGTGGTGACATAGTGCTCGACGGTGCAACACTCGCCGTGATCGAGAGACGCTGAGAATGCGCATTCTTATTGCTGAGGACGAGCCCAGTATTGTGGCGGACATGCGCCGTTGCCTGGAGGATCAGCATTATGTTGTCTCGACCGTGAGCAACGGCGAGGAAGCTTGGTATCGCGGCGATATCGAGCATTTCGATCTTGTCATCCTGGATCTGGGGCTTCCGAAGCTGGATGGCCTGACGGTGTTGCGACGCTGGCGTGCCGAGCGTCGCGGTATGCCGGTCATCATATTGACCGCGCGTGACGGCTGGCGCGACAAGGTCGACGGCATGGATGCCGGCGCCGATGACTATCTGACCAAACCCTTCCGCATGGAGGAGCTTCTGGCGCGTGTACGTGCCCTGATGCGCCGTGCCGCCGGGCAGTCCTCGCCGATCCTCTCGAACGGCGTGCTGGAGCTCGACACGCGCCAGCGTACGGTTTCGTTTCGCGGGCAACCGGTGCAGGTGACGGCGCTGGAATATCGGCTTCTTGCCTATCTCATGCACAATGCCGGCACCGTGCTTTCCCGGACACAGATCGCCGACAGCATCTACGACGAAGAGACGGAGCTTCTGTCGAACGCGCTTGAGGTCGTCGTCGCACGCCTCAGGCGCAAGTTCGATGGCACGGTCATCGAGACGCGGCGTGGCCAGGGTTATATCATCCCGCGTGAGGCGCCGCCGTCATGACGCCGTTTTCGCTGCGAGGACGGTTGCTGCTGGGGTCTGCGGTAGCGATCATCGTCGCAACCTTTCTTGCGGGCGTCGGCATCAATGCCATTTCCGGACTGGCGGTCAGGGCTCTTGCCCTCTCCGAGATAGACGAGGAGCTGCGCGTGCTGCTCGCCGCGGTCGATATCAACTCGTCCAACCAGCTCTTTCTCGATGATACGCCAAGCGATTCCCGTTTCGGTATCCCGAATGGTGGATTTTATTGGCAGATTGGCCGCAACGGCAATGTAGAGTTGCGTTCGCAATCGCTCTGGGAGCAAAATCTGCCCTGGCTTCGCGCTCGTCCGCGCGATGCCGGCCGGGCGACGGATATGAAGGGGCCAAACGGCGGCCATCTTCTTGCCGTCGAACGCTCCATTTCCATTCCCTCGGCCACGGGCGATCAGATCGTCGATATCTTGATGGCGCTCGACAATCGCGAGCTCGCACCGGCGCGCTGGCGCTTCTTCTATGCCATGGCGCCGTCGCTCGGCGTGCTTTCGGCTGCCTTGATCGTGGCGGTGGTCGCCTTCCTTAGATACGGGCTGCGGCCGTTGAACGACCTGCGCGCGGCTTTGATGGCGGTGCAGGAGCGATCGGCACGCAAGATCACCGGTCAGTTTCCGCGGGAGGTCCAGCCGCTTGTGGACGATCTGAACGGCCTGCTTGCGTCGCGTGAGACGCAGTTGACGCAGGCGCGCGCGCGCGCCGGCGATCTCGCGCATGGCCTAAAGACGCCGCTCGCAGCCCTTGAGGCGACCGCGCGCATATTGTCGGAAGAGGGCATGTCGGAGCGGGCCGCGGCGATCCAGACGGAGGTCAGCCGGATGGAAGCGCAGATCAAGCGAACGCTGGCGCAGACCCGCGCGAGCCTGGCGGCCGCCCATACGGTCGGTGTCATGGACGCAAGCGCCGATCTGCAGAAGATCATCTCGGTCATGCGGCGCTTGTCGAGCGAGCGCAAGATCGATTTCGAACTCGTCGCGCCGCCCGAGATGTGGCTGGCGATCGACGAGGCTGATTTTGCCGACATCACCGGCAACCTGATCGACAATGCCAGGAAATGGACCGCCGGCAAGGTCAAGGTTCGCCTGTCGCAGCTCGCCGAGCAAGAGGGCGTGGAGTTGCGCATCGATGACGATGGTCCCGGCCTGCCCGAGGATGCGGAGATGGCCTTCATCCGTCGCGGCCGGCGGCTGGACGAAAGCATCGCCGGGACTGGATTCGGTCTGGCGATCGCCAAGGATCTGGTCGAAGCCTATGACGGCAAGCTGACGCTTGCCCGCTCGAGCCTCGGCGGACTGTGTGTCACCGTCAACCTGCCGGCGCGGCTGGTGAAGGACAAGCAGGCGGCGCTGGAAAGCTAGTCGAGCGCTTTTCCGGTGGGAGAGACAGCCCATCGCCTCATTCGGCCAGAACACAACTCCAGGAACCATGCGCAGAGTGTGCTTCGCCGCCCGCCTCTTCTGCTTGCGCAATTTCGGCGGGCGGGTCTTTCTCGATCTTTTCCGCCTTAGGCGGCACGACGCGTGCGTGGCGCTTGGATCGCCGGCTCGGCAATGCGAAACTGTGCGAGCAGCTCATTCAATGTCGCAGCTTCCGATGCGAGGCCATGACTTGCCGCCGTCTGTTCCTCGACCATGGCGGCGTTCTGTTGCGTGCCCTGATCCATCGTGTTGACGGCGGTGTTGATTTCCTGCAGGCCGGTCGATTGTTCACGCGAGGCCCGCACGATCGCTTCGATGTTGCTGTTGATCTCCTGGACGTCGCGGACGATCACCTCAAGCGCTTCGCCCGTCTGGTTGACGAGGGTGACGCCGCTCTTGACCTGCTCGCCAGACGCGGTGATCAGCGATTTGATCTCCTTGGCCGCCTGCGCCGAACGCTGGGCGAGCTCGCGGACTTCCTGGGCGACCACGGCAAAGCCCTTACCGGCTTCGCCGGCGCGAGCCGCCTCGACGCCGGCATTGAGCGCCAGCAGGTTGGTCTGGAAGGCAATGTCGTCGATGACACCGATGATGTTGGAGATTTCGCCAGAAGATTTTTCGATCATGTTCATCGCGCCGACGGCCTTTTCGACGATCTCGCCGGATTTTTCCGCGCCGCTTCGAGCCCGGGTGACGAGCTGCCCGACTTCCTCGGCCCGGCGGACACTGTCCTTGACCGTGGTGGTGATTTCTTCCAGGGCTGCTGCGGTCTCTTCGACCGAGGCAGCCTGTTGCTCGGTGCGTCGCGCGAGGTTGTCGGCGGCAGCGCGGATTTCTCCCGCGCCGGTGTCGATTGCCCTGGCATTTCGTCCAACTGTCGTCATGGCGTCATTCAGCCTTGCGACGGACGTATTGAAGTCGTTGCGCAGACGATCGAGATCGCCAACAAAGGGGGCGGTGATGCGGTGAACCAGATCACCGTTTGCAAGACGGCCCAGGCCATCTGCGAGCGCGTGCACGGCGGAAGCGATCTGTTCTTCCTCGCTGGCCTTGAGGGTTTCGCGCTCACGCCGTTCCTGTTCGCTGAGCAGGCGCGTGTCTTCGGCCTCCTTCGCAAGCCGGCCGCGCTGGATCATATTATCTCGGAAGACGGCAACGGCCGCAGCCATGCGACCGAGCTCGTCCTTGCGGTCGGTTCCGGGGATCTCGGCCGAGACATCACCGCCGGCAAGCCTGCCCATGACGCTCGTCATCTGCAGGACCGGCCGGAGTACCAGCCTCGACAGCAGCGCTGCCAGCACGACGATCAGCGCGATGACTCCGACGAGGGTCGCAATCGCTGCAGCGATGCGGAATTTCACGATCCCGGCGAATGCCATGTCGCGGTCTATCTCTACGCCCAGATACCAATCCGTACGGGGCAGACCCTCAATGGGCAGGAAACTGACGAGAACGGGCTTGCCGTTGAAAGTCGTCTCGGAAATGGCCGAGCCGATGACGGGTGTCGCTTGCGGGAAGACGTCGGCGAGCTTCTTGGTGACCAGCTGCTGATCTTGATGGACCAAAATGGTCCCGTCGTTCTTCACCAGGAATGCCGAACCCTTGCCGCCCATCGTGACCGATTTGATCATGGAAATGAGCGAGCCGAGCGAGAAATCGCTTGCCGCGACGCCGAACAGCTTGCCGTCGCGCTTGACCGGCATGGCGGCGCTGATGACGACGTTGCCCGTCGAGGCGTCGTTGTAGGGATCGGTCAGGACCAGCTTGTCGGCCTTTACGGCATCCTTGTACCAGGGCCGCTTGCGCGGATCGTAGTCCGCCGGAAGCGGCTGGTTGGGAACGCTGGTAAAGACGCCCTGCTCATCGCCGACATAGGTGGACATGAACTCACGCAGCAGCACGGGATTGTCGAAAGCGCTGCTGATGGCCGCCGGATTTCCGACCTTGGCGGCGGCATTTGCGGCAAGCTCCGTCAGCATGACGCGGGCGCCCAGCCAGTTCGAAATGCTCTGGGAGGCCTGAAGGCCTGAGGATTCGATCTCTCCTTTGATCGCGTCTCGGGCCAAGCCGCGCTGAAGGCTGTCAATATAAACTGAAAAACCACAGAGGGCGGCGATGACGACCAGGGACGCCACCACCAAGATTTTCGTCATCAAATTGAAACGGGTCTGCACGGGATCGGTCCTTGAAAGTGATCCAACGTGTCGATGGTTGAAAAGCCGACGCGCCGGATGGGACAAACGTCATGGTCATTCCAGCAAATGCCGTCATGGCGCCGCGCATGTCTTAATGAGACATGCGCTCAGATATGATCGAGAAGCGTTAAGTTGCCTTTAATCATGATCCGTCACGACCCATGGCGATGAGGTTTTGCAAGGGATCGGGCAACTGGGATGCGTGTCACCGGTCGTACGCACGATAGCATTAAGTCTCAACTTGCAATCGCCTTCACGTATCTCTCCATCGAGCGTTCCACCACGCGGTTGCCATCGGTCTCGATCGTGCGGCCGGGAAACGCGCCGTAGATCGCGTCGAACCGATGGGGCCGAACCGCGTCCGATATTGCTTTCACGGCCCTGGCGTCGAGGGGGATGAGGTTGGGATAGCTGCGCATGAAGCTGACGAACTTGCGATCCATCGTCACCTGCATGGTATCGCCGACGAAGAGGGCGCCGCGGCCATCTTCGAGCCAGGGACAATGAAGCACGGAACTGCCTTCAAAATGACCGCCGCATCGGATCATGGTTGCCTCGCCGATCGACAGCGTCTCACCCGCCCACAGGCGCAAGGAATCGCCGGGTCTCTGTACCCATTCGGCATCGTCGGCATGGATATGGATCGGTACGTCGCCGCAGGTCGCGCTCCATTCGAGCATCGATGAGTAGAAATGGGGATGCGAAATGGCGATCGCACTTAAGCCGCCCATTGCGGCAATTCGGGCCTGGCTTGCCTCGTCGATAAGGCTGAGGCAGTCCCAGAGGATGTTGCCATCTGGCCCTTCGATCAGAAGGGCGCGTTGGCCGATGCCGAAGTAGGGTGAAATCTGCAGGCTATGGACACCCTTTGCCTCCTCATTCCAGACGACGGCATGCGTTTTGCCGAGAATTGCCATTTCGGTCCATTCCTGTCCTGATCGGGGCACGAATTGACGGTCATCCTCACAGATCGGGCAGCTTGACGGCGGCTCGCCGCGTTCGCCGAACTGGGTGCCGCATGTGATACAGATAGAACATACCATCCCGAAATCCTCGTAAGTCTGTCTTTGCAGTCCGCGGGCTCGCCGCGCGGCTATATGACCTTATATGTTATATTAGGCATTGGTCGGATGGATCAAAGCGAATTGGTGTCGTCGCGAGCAGAAAAGCGTCGTTCTCTGACCAGTTTTTTCGGTTGGAAAGAATATTCTTAGAGAATAATGACAGAATCAATAATTGGATATTATATTGATTTTACGTCATAAATTTATTTCTTATCTCGTTTTATGACAATCGGGCCTTGCAAAAGGCCGAAAGGCAGTAAAACATAGTCGGTTAATGAAATTTTAGCTGATGATGATATTGCTGTCCGGCGCATGTCCGGGCATCGCAGGCATATGGAGGACCATCATGGCGCTTATTTTCGGCCTCGTCGCTCTGGCCGGCCACATCGCCCTTTTGCTTTGGGGCACGCGCATGGTCCAGACCGGCATCCAGCGCGCCTTCGG